>CAACVC010000104.1_pt1 | contig 19020 bp, 19 predicted proteins | sample 2381761 | NCBI WGS metagenome assembly CAACVC01 (sample SAMEA5211966, study PRJEB30684) | marine metagenome | biome: Marine; feature: Epipelagic; material: Water | collected 2015-10-15 | depth 45 m
TCTATCTCTTCAGTGGGGAATTTAAATTCAGCCATAGTCTTTATTTAATAACGTTTATAATACATATCAATATAAAAAAAAAGCTTGGCAAAGCCAAGCTATTTTTAATATTTCTTTAAACTTGTATTAGAAGTTTAAGATACAATAATCTGGTTGTACAGTTAATGATAATTCTTGTGCAGCATTTTCATTATCCCAGTTATAATCACCAAATCCAGCTTCTGTAATTAAAGCTCCTTTAATGATCCATTCAGATACTATATCACCTACTGGTCCTAATACATTGAATGTAAGATCTTTTTTATAGAAATCACTGTAACCATCTCTACCAGTTACTGATTCGTGGTGTAATCTAACCCATTCCATTACCGCTTGAGCTCCTGACGGTGTAATAGGATCAAATAATGTCATTGAAATTGTATTCCAAAGAGTTTTTCCTTTTACGTATCTTGCAACGTTAATATGGTTTAACTGAACTGTACCTTGTGTTAGTGAAACAGCTCCAACTCCTTTAATTTGGTAAGAAGGAATTCCATCAACATATAAGATAAATCTATTTTGTTGCTTTGGCTCAAAAGCTGTGTAAAATATTTCGTTTGGGTCTAATATTGCCATTTTATCTAATTATTTATTCTTGTTATAAATATTCTATTTTTATTTTTTTACGCTGGGAATTCAACTCCTGTTGGCAGTACGTTGAAATCCAAAATTATAAATTCAGCTGTTTTAGTTGGTTGCAAATAAATCGCACCTACTAATTCGTTTCTATCAATTACATCTGGTGTATTGTTAGTTTCATTCATTACAACTTTAAACGCGTATAATCCTTGTCTTTGTTGTACTGATTCTAAGTATGGGTTAACTTGGCTTAAGAAATTATTTCTTGTAGCTATTGTATTTTGTTCAAATACTAAGTTATCTGATACTTGAGTTATGAAGCTTTTTAATGTGATTAATAATCTTCTAACATTTACTCTATCTAAAGCACTTGCTCTAACTTGTAATGTTTTCTGTCCAAATACTACAACTCCTCTTCCTGGGAATGTAGCTATTGGATTTATATTAGCACTATATAAAGTGTCTCTGTTACCTGATGTTAATTTTCTTTCAGCTCTTATTACGTTACCTAGCGCACCTCTAATTAAACCTGCTGGAGCGAACCATGGTTCCGATGAAGCATCAGTAAATGAATATACACCCGGTATAAACGCTGAAGCTGGCGACCAAACTGTCTGGCCACTCGTTGGATCAATTGATTGTAACCAAGGCCAATAAGTAGCAGCATAACTTGAATCAAATGCTGTTGAACTATTAACTGTTGCAGCTACTGTGCTTCCGTATTTAGAAACATCAATTACTGCTATACAATCTTGTCTATTTTCTGCTAATGAAACTAAAGAATTAACTTGAGTAACGTGAGCAGTATATGTTGAATCTGCAATTAATCCTGGAGTTACTATAACATTAAAGTTATATTCATCTTGATTATTTAATAATGAAATTGATTGTGAATAATCTGTAGCAGTTAATCCTTGAATATTAGTATTACTAATATCTTGATTAAATTTCATTGGTGATGTTGCAGCTTGTACATTATATCCTACAGCACCAGTAAATGAACCTGAACCTGCAACTGGAACAAAGTTTACATAAGGTACATCAGCAACTCCATTCATAGAACCACTTGCTGGGGTTCCATTATTATTAAAGAAATTTGGAGTTGGTTGTAATACTTGTTTTACAGAAATATATTTACTTTTATTTACATAGCTTCCTGAAGCTTGTACATAATAATCTGAACCATCTTGTCTAATATTATATGATTGGTTTCCAATTACTTTTTCTATATAATTAGCAGCAAAAGGATCTAAAGATAATTCATTCCAAGTTTCTAATACTGATTTTTGGTTACTAGTATCATTACCTTGTCTAACTATAATAGAGAAAGTACCTGAACCTGTATTAACACCGGATACTTCCCATCTAACATTATCCAATGAACCTGAATCTAGTGTACCACCTGAAGAATCAGAAGCTTGATAATTATTCATTATAGCACCTTCAGAAATTGTTTGAATCTGTAATGATTCTGAAGTAGCTACATTCATTATACCTGAATTACCTGAACCTGCAGTACTTCCTGAAGTAAATGCAGCTGTAAATTCACCATGAGTAACTCTGGTAACTAAAAGTGACGTGCCTCCTTGTCTAAAATAGTTGTTAGCTGCCGCGGAAGTTAAATATCCATACTCTCTAGAAGCACTTTCTACAGTTGTACCAAATATAGCTTGGTATTCACTAAAAGAAGTAACTAGTGTAGGTATTTCAACTGGTCCTTTTACAGCTGGACCTATAATAGCGGCACCAAATTCGACGGGATTTTGCTGGATAAATGATTGGTCATTTTCTCTTGCTAATACACCTGGAGATATTAATGTTTCTGCCATTTTCTTATATTAAATATTTTGTTATTTATTTTGTTATAAATATGAGAAATTATTTCAAAAATTTACTTTATTGGAATTATTTCTCCTGTTTTTAAATTTATATTACCACTACCGTATTTATCTTCTAACTCTTTAGCAGTAATATCTTGTTCTTTTTGAAGTTTTTTAAATTCTTTAAATAACTCCTCTTTTTGTTCGGATTGAATCATTTTATTTAATTCAATGTTTCCTAAACCAAATACTATCTCATTATTTTTTGCTTGATAACTATTTAATAATGAAACTTCTTCTTGTGATAACTTATTTGACATAATATTCTATATTTGGTTATAAATATATCAAAGAAATGTTAAAATTAATTTCTTTTTCTACCATCTGATGTAGGATTTCTTATTGGGTCTGAATCTCTCATATCATGTACAACTTCATTAGTTATTGTAACTTTTGCTTTAGAATTATATTTTTTCATTGATTTTAATTCTTTTTGAATTGTATCAGGAATAATATATCCTCTCATTCTTATACCAAAAGTACCTTTAACTAATCTATCTTGATTTTGAACTAATTCTGTTGCAGTAGTAAATGAATCAATAAAAGCTCTAAACTTAAATCTTTCAGGATTACCCCAATATGCATCAGAAGCATATTCACATGCTTCAATTATTTTATTTAATTGTGACATATAATAAGTTTGTATTAAACAACTATATTCTAATGTTACATAATCAGGTTGAGCAACAGCATGAAAAACATCAACAGGTTTTCTATTATTTAATGTATAAAAATTATCATAAAAGTTTTTTGAACTATAACTTTTTTGCCATACGCCATATAAATTAGGTTGATTAGCATCTAATTTATTTGCAACTGATCTGTCTTTTGTTATTGTGTCTCTTTTAATTACTATAATAGGTAACATAATTGCACCTTGTTTATCTCTATAATATCCATCTCTCTGGAATGATTTCCATCTTTCAGGAGCACCATAAATAACAGGTACTTCTCTCCTTATTCCATTTTGCATTACAAAAGGTTTTATTACGTTTTGAAAATAATAAAATACAGCTTCATCTAGATCTTGAATACCAACTGAATATTGTTTAGTTGTATCATCTTTAAAACTCATTTGAGTTGATCTATTATGCTCTATACCTGTTGCTTGGGAATTAGCATTAAAATTTTCATCAGCAGAATTAGGATTACCTACATCTCCTCTGTCTTCAATTCCTTTAAAAGCTTGTTGCTTTTCAATACTTAATTGTCTTTGTGTTTTCGGTATGGGTTTTCTAGGTCTTGCCATTACATTCTTTCTTGATAAGGTGATATAGCAACTTTATCAGCTGGTATATAATAAGTTGATACTAATACTGATAAATTATTACCATAATTTTCTAATCCTGGGTTTAATGGATTTATATTATTTGGATAAGAAGGATTTTTTCCTCCCCAATATTGGTTAGCTACAGTACTTTGAACTCCATAATAACTTTCTTGATATAATATAATATCACCAACTCTAATTAAAATATCGGCATCTTTTATATCATCTCTAAAGAAATAAAATTCAATTGGCTGACCAAATTGTACACCTTCAATATTTTCAGCATATTGTTCATTTGTTCTATTTATAAGAACATTAAAAATGAAGGGACCATCATAGTATTTTTCTGCATCTGCTTCACCATATAAATTAACTTTTGTTTCTTCTAATTTAAATTGGTAAACAGAACATTGTTGAGTAATAATATTACCCATTAATTCTCTGTTTAGTTTCCTAACCAGAGACATATCCCTTTGTGTGGTAAACATTGCCATATTATCCTATATAAACTGTGTAAGGAACCTGTTGCAACTCAGTCATTTTAGCTTCTGCTTCAGATGCCCTACGATTTAATAATGCTTGTCTTGATGTTTCATCAAGATAATTTCTTAATCTTTCAAGTAAAGCTACTTTTTCTGCTGTAGCAGCAGAAATTAAATCACCTTGATTTAAATTTACTTCAGCATTTGGTATTGGTATACTAGAGTATTTTCCTCTAACATAACCTAACATTTCTTTTGATAATGCTAAAGTATATTCAAATACCCATTGTCTTCCAATTGAATTAATATAATCATAATTTGGGTTAGCATAAGGAGCATTTGATACATTAGTAACTCTATCAGGTAAATTTCTAACTGAACCTTTTATTCTTTCATCTCTAATAATATATTGGAACCAAATATTACCCGCACCACAAGTATATTGAATATCACTATTACTTATTTTAATTGTAATATCATTTGATACTGTTCCAAATCCTGCTGATTCTAAAGATTGTGAAGTAACTGTAATAATATCATTTTTAACATAATCACTACCTGTTGCAACAACCGTAACTTTTGAAATTTTAAGACCTGAAGAAGTTATTTCAGCTGTAGCTCCACTACCTGATACTCCTGTTAAAGCAAAAGAACCTGAGGTTTGGTTAACTGTTGTTGTTGGTATTGTTCCAGTTAATGTTAAATTTCTTCCTTTTCTTAATTGACCAGTATAATTTTTATCTCCATTAGCCATTGGTATTGGAAATACTCTTAATTTATCTTTATGAATTTCAAAGCTATAATTACTTCTTCTTACCATTTGATTCATTCCAATTGCTTGGATTACTTGCATATCATAATTTAATGGCATCATTAAAAATCCAAAATCACCTCCAAATCCACCTACTCCAGCGATACCAGCAGCAATTGCACCTCCAAAACCAAATCCATTATAAGGTGATAAAAATAAAGCAGATGCTGGGTATGGTGGTTGATAAAATACTCTTTTTACTTCAATACCAAATTCAGCAGCTGAACCTGTAATATCATTATCAACCATAAAAGTTGATAAATCATAATCTTGCCTACCGGCTTCTAAAGCAAATGAACCAGAATACCAAGGTACATTACCACCTGAACCTGCTTCGGCACCATACATTTCTGTAAGTCTTACTATTGGTTCAAAACTTGGTGTTATTAAAGATTGTGTTAATACTGAACTAGTAGGTAAACCTTCTAAAGTTAATTGATTATCTCTAACTTTATATGCATATAATTCATTACCATAAGTTGTAACAGCTTCTTCAAAAGCAGTATAGAAGGATCCTGATTGTAATTCTACATCAACTAAAGGATAACCTAATCTATTTGCACAAAATACGGCTACTTTATCGGCATCGTTTTGAAAATCTGTTTGTGCATCATAAAATCCAAAAGGTGTATCTCCAGAACCTGAAGCGAAAGAACTTGAACCTGGCCAAATTGGTACATTCATACTAAATTATTTTATTATAAATATTAAAAATGTCTTTATTATTATAAATATAAAAAAAAAGCCCCGCAATGCGGGGCTAATTTCATTAATCAAAGTTAATCAGTGATTATAGTGTGTTTAAACCACTAACTTCAATTTTACCATAGAATTCAGGACGAACCATTTTCTTAGCATATCTAGTCAATAGACCTTTTCTAGGCACAAATGTGTCTGGATCATATACTAATGGAGTCATAATTAATGGAATGTATGGAGCAAATACTGCACCGCTTTCAAGGAATTGACCTCCTCTAAATCCTAATAAGATTACGTTAGTAGTCATATATGGATTTTTGTATACTTTATATCTACCATTTAATTGGCCGACTTTCTGTACACCGAAAGCATAATTCATCTTAGCAGCATCACCATCTGAATCAGCAGCAAATCCTGGAATACTTTCTAGGATAGTTGCGACAGTTGGAGAACATACTAAGAAGTTAGCACCACCTCTAAGAGTTTTCTGGTGGATGATGTTACTTAACTTTTGGATTTTAGTTCCTAAAGTTTGGAACCATTGTCCTTGAGAGTTGTAAAACCCTAAGTCTGAAACAACACCGTTACCAGTTGTTGAAGTAAATGCTTCGTTATTCTTAGCAGACCATACTTCAGTTCCTGCACCAGCTGCGTTAATCAACATACTTAAGATTTCTAAGTCAATTTCTAATGAAATGTACTCACTTAAGATTGAAGTTAATTCAGCTTCAGCATCTAATGCATGGTAAGCGTTTAAATCTTGAGCGAACTCAGGAGTCCAAACAGCTTTTAGCTTTTTAGTTTTAGCAACGATAGCAGATGATTTCATCTGTACGTTGATTTCTGGAATAACTTGCTCTGGGCAACATCCTTGACCACCTGATCCAGTAATAGCACCATTAGCACCATTTCCTTGATCGTTGTTTACGTTTGGTTTTGGGTTCCCAGCTTCAAAATCACCTCTGTATCTATCAGTAGGTTGTAATGAAGAAGATACAGTGAATATATCAGTTGTATCATTATTTGGTAAATAAGATGCAGAAACTACAAATGCGATTGTAGAACCACCACTATATCTACTAAATGCAGGTAATTGCATTCCACCATCTCCTGATCCAGCTACTGTATAACTTGAACCTGAATATATTCCAAATGACTTAACAGCCCATGGATCTACAAAAGGAATAGATGATGTGTTGAATGTTACCACTCTCCAGTCGGCAGCTATTGCTGCAGCAGAACCAGAATAATCTGAATTGAAATCAAAGTCAGACCAAGAACCTGATACTACACCAACTGAAGCAATTTTTGAACTCGTAAGCTGAGTAGAATATGAAAATCTACCTGCACCGTAAAGTCCACCTTGTGAATCATTTCCAAATGGATTTAATGCTGAAGATCCATTTCCATAAAGGCTATCGCCTGAACTGAATGGAGCTTTATCATTACCATATTGGAAGTCTAAGAAGAATACTAGACCAGAAGGAAGATTCATTGGTTGAACGCTAACAAATTCCTTTGCAGCGATTTGACCAAATACTTTTCTTACTAATGGAAGAGCAACTCCAGCCCATTGACCACCGATATTAACGGCAGTTTGGCTTTGGAAAGTACCTGAAGAGGCAGAACCTCCACCTGTTTGAGAACTTTCCACAACAAGTTGTTTAGCTTGGTTTTCAAGAATAATACCCATATTATTTTTGTGGGCACCATCTAAACCTTCTAAAAGACCTGTTTTTTCCCATTTCCCAGCTAATTTAGCTGCGTCACTCTGCATCGAGTGATATGGGTTTGCACTTTCTAATAAAGAATTTAAACTCATCGTTTTAAATTTAATAGGTTAATAAAAATTTTAAATTAATCCCGCTAGCTTACGCATACGGTTGTAAATGTCGTTTGACTCTACAATTGGTTGTTTTGAAGCTTTTGGTTCTAAACCTGTAGCTTTACTCGCAGATCCTTTAATTGATTCATTAACTGGTGATTTATCTAATAAACCTTCAGATAATGTTTCAAAAATTGTTTTAGCTTGTCTAACATCCTTAGCTTTGTCAAACGCCTTTAATACCTTAACTTTTTTACCTTCAGTTAAGTTTTTAGCTTTAAAGATTTTGTTTGTGTAAAGAAGTTTAGCGTTCAATAAATTAACCTCATTAAGTTCAGATTTTAATTCATTTACTGAATTAATAGCTGCCTCAAGATCTTCTTCCATTTTACGCATTTTCTCGGTTTCACGTTCAGGCTCTGATTCAGCGGAGAATTTTCCACCTTTTCTTCTTTCAGAGTCACCTCTACGTTGTACTGGATTGGACATTTCTTCTTTTTTCATGTCGTCTTCTTCGTACTTTTTGCCGTAGCCTTCTTTCACATCCTCGTCTTCTTTGGCTTCGTCGATTTCTACGTCTACGTCTACGTCGTCTACGACTTCAATGTCTTCAACGTCTTCGACTTCAACTTCGTCTTCTACGAATTCATCGCCTGGCTCAATTTCGCCATCGATGACCATGTCTTTAATGACATCCTCGATAAATCCTTTAAGGTCGTCTTCGGACATGTCTTCTAGATCAATATCTCTATCGTCCATGTCTTCTTTTTCGTCCTTCATTCCATCAAGGTATCCTTCTTCTTCAGCATCAGTACGAGCATCTTCTTTAACGTCTTCTTTGTCTTCAGCTTTTTTAGCTTCGTCCATTTTGTCGTCTTTGTCGTCTTTTGCTTCATCTAAAGGCAAGTCAGATTCATTAATGTCTTTAGGTTCGTCAGCTTTTAATTTCTTAAGCTTTCTTTCGTTATCTTTGATGTCTTTTTCAAGATCTTTTATGTGATCTCTGTCATCTCTGATAGCGCCTTCCATACGTTTTTGTTCTTCCTTGTTACCTTTTTTAGAATCGTTTTTAGCTTCATCGAGTTCCGCTAATAGCTCGTCAAGATTAATTTCCTCATCGATTTTTTCTTCTTCTTCATTAATTGAATAATTAGAAGTACTTTGTCCAACCTTTTTAGGGTCTTTTAAAGATACAGAACTACTTCGAGTAGGGTTATTCTTGTCATTCCAGCTAACAGCGTCCATTTCGTCTATCTCTTCTTTGTCCTTTTTCTCGTCTACTTTTTCTTTGTCTTTAGAATCCATTTTTTCGTCAACGACTTCTTCTTTGACGTCGTCTTCTTTTTCCATTTCATCTAGCTTTGCAGCTAACATTGATTTTAAGTGAGGAGTAAAGGCTTCTTCAAGAGCTAGTTTAGCATTCGCGATTGCTGTTTCCTTGACGGCTTTAGCATCGGCGATTGCTTCATTTAGCAAATCTCTGTTTGTTGCCATAATCCCAAAATTTTAGTTTGTGAAATACGCTTATTCAAGAAGCGTAATAGAAAATTATACTTAATTCAACACCATATAGAAAGATGGTGTATTACGGTTATACGTATATGAATATTTATTAAAATTACACAACAGGACAAGAACCTTTAGAACAAAGTATTTCTGTTACTATCTGGTTTATTCGTGTGTAATCGTATATTTGTGGTGCTTTTCCTTCTTTAATTATTTCATGCATGTAAGAACCTGGGTTAGAAGGAGTGGAAACAAAGTCCCAACATAATAATTCAAAGTCATCTTGAACTTCCATTACTCCACCTATGTCTTGTAATGAACCCATACCTCTAGAAGAAACACCAACTGTTACTCCATTTTTAATAAGTTCCTTTAATATATTACCTGAAGGTGTTGGTAAAATTTCCATTTTACCTACTACATTATCTCCATCCCACCAATAATCACTAACAAGATGAGATACATTTTTTAAATTAACAACTGAAGATTCTGGGTGGTCTAATTCCCCCATTGAACGTCTTTGTTCAATAAGTTCTTTATACTTATCCATTTCTCTATCCCATAAATCTTTAGAATAATAACGGCCATTACCGTTTTTAACTTCAGCAGTAGCTAAAACGCCTTCAACCATTAAATTTCCATTTTCCTTACTAATATTTTCTGTTAGTTGGGAAGGTGAAATTTTAACGGTATGTGTTTCTATAAGTAATTGTTTGTTACTCATTTTCATCTACCATTTCTTGCTTTTGATATTTTTTACCTGCTGATTTTTCGTAAACCTTTTCCATTTTAGCTTTTCTTTTTTCTAAAAGCTTAATTTCTCTCTGCATGTCTTTCATTTTCTTTTTATCAACTAATTCAGATAAATTTTCATCTTCAGAAATTGAATTTACTCTTTCAATTTTTTCATCAATATGATTATGTAAAAATTCAAGTTGAGCTTCCATTTTTGTAAGTTCAGCAGCTTTTCCTATTTCAGCTAATTTAGTTTCGATATTTTCTTTTTTCATTTTTTTCTTCTTTTTATCTTTAAGAGCTTTTTCCATTGATTCTTCTCTATCTCCATCTTTATCTACATCTGGATAATCTGGTCTTGCCTCTTCTTCCATGCCTGCTGCTTCCTGAGATGCTTCAATTGCTGCTTGTCTTGCTTCTTCTACATCTTTTTCTTTTTCTTCAGAATAGATAGTATCATTATATTGTGATTCTTCATCTACTGGTTGTGGTTCCATACCTGCTTGAGTTTCAAAATCATCTAATCCTTCTTCTTTAAGCATTTGGTTAATTACTTCACCTGACATAGCAGCTAAACTATTAGGATTACCTGATCCTACAACATAATTTTCACTAATTAAATTTTGAACATGTTCTTTAACTACTTGCCAATTATTATCAGCATTTTTTAATTTGTCACTAAATCCACTTCCACCATATGTTTTGCCATCATTTTCTTGAACAGCGGGTTGTTGGTAACCTAAACCATCAACACCAAATTGACCATTTTTAACATAATGCATTGGGTCTTTAGCTAAGTTAGCAATTACTTTAGCTTGAGCTTCTTCTAATGTTAATTTTGGATTATTTTTTACTTCAGCATAAATACCTACTTGTAATTCTTGAGCATTTACATTATTAATATTATCTACTTTAGGTGAATAATCATAATTATGTGATGCAATATTTTCTACACCATCAGAAACATTTTTATATGAACCATAAGAACCATTTTCTATTTCAAATTTATATTTTGGATCAGCTGATACTTTTTCATCTTGTTCCTTAGTATTATATTTTATAGCTAAATCATTTTTATCTCCACGATTAACAATAGGATTTAATGATTTTTCTCCTGCTTCGTTAAGGAAGTTATTAAATTTTTCTTCCCAACCTGCTTTAGGAGTTGGCTCAATAGTATTTATTGGTTTTAAATCCATATAATTTTCACTAATTACACTTCTTTTTTTAAGAATATGTGTTGCTTGATCATAAGTAGCTGCTTTATTAATCATATTAGGAAATTTATTTTTAGCTTCCTTTAAGAAAACACCTTTATGGCCTTTTCCTTCTTTGATTAAATTGTATTGTTCTTGTAATGTTTTCATATTTTAATTTTCTAACAATGTTTCAATGTCTTTTAAATAATCTTTAATTAAATCTGTTCCGTATACTACAGAATAACTTTTTGGTTCATCCTGTCTATAATATTTTACTGTTGCAATTTTAGCTTGTCTTAATTTTTTTTTAAGTACATCTAAATCGCCTTCTATTTCATCAAAGGCATCTATACGACTTTGTTGAAATCTTTCTAATTTATCTTCTTCTTCCTTAATTCTATTATTCATGTTATAAATATTAACCCTATTTCCAAAGTTTACGGACTGGTAGAGTTGATGGAGGTTGAACATATGTACCCTTTTTATTTTTAGGTACTAGTTTAAATTTAAATGCCTTTACATAGTAATTATCATTAACACCATCAGGACCAGCTTTTGGACCAGGGCCCAATCTTGCTCCAGGATCTTGACTTTCTTGTACTGGTACTACCCTATCACTATCAAATTTTTTAATAGTATTACCATCAAATCGTACCCAAGTTTTATCTTTTTCTACTTTTACTACTGAACCAGTACCATATAATGAACCATCAGGTTCTTTAACATGCACTAAGTCAATTATTTCATCAATGTTAACATCATCTTCTTCATAGTATCCTAATGATCTACCCCCAGCCGAAAAATTTTCTTTAACTGGTTTATACCCTAATTCTTTATATGCTTCATCATCTGCCTTTTGTCCTTTTCTTCTAAAAGCATAAGGTGTTAAATAGGAACCTGCAGCTCCTGACATAGATACTTCATCCATATCACCTTCACCTATTCTAGTTATTCTTTTATATTGTTCTGGGTATTCGTTTCTAAGGTGGGTTCTTACACCATTTCTTAATTTACGAATTTCATCATAAAATTCTCTAAATTTTTTATCATCTTTAGTTTTAACATAAACTCTTTTTGCTATATCAACTAAATTATCCATTTCATCATATAATAAATCAAAACCAGGTAATTGTTCAATTTTCCAACCTATAGCACCTGTTACAGGATCAATTTTATAAATAGTAGATTTTCTTTGACCATCATCACTATATGTAACCTGGCCTATCTTAAAGCCTTCTTTAGGTTTATCTAATTCTTTTTCAGCATCATCGGGTGATGCTGTTTTAGACATTTCGCTAAGTTTAAACTTGTACTTTGCCATTTGCTACTTGAATTTCTTTTACTAGTTCATAATATTGTAACAAATCAACTAAATTATCATTATCTACCTTATCTGTTTTGCTTAATTCAGTCAATAATTTTGCTACTTCATTAATTTTAATTTTTGTAGCTTTATCTTTTATATTTTTTGATTGTGTGGATAATATTTCTTTAAGTATATTTACTTTTTTATTATAAAATTCTCTTAAAGCTGGTGTAGAATCTACTGAGTATATAAATTCTTTTAATATTTCTTTTTGTTCTTTACTTAAACTATCATACTTATCATTAAATTTTTCTAATAAAACTCTATAAGTTAATTGTCTTAAATCTTTATCATAAGTAGAAAATTCTTCTAATATTGTATCTTTTTTCTTTAAAATTTCTTTTTTAGTTAAAAATTCAAGTAAAGTAACTTTATTATTATTTATTTGACTTATATCAGTAACCTCTTTAGCATTATAACTTTCTATTAAAGTATAAACAGAAGCTATTTCTTTATAATTTTTTATTTTAGAACCAAAAAAGGATTCTAAATTATAATGGTTTTTTATTTCATTAATTAAATTATATTTTTGTCTTTTCAATGAAGTTCTATTAAACTTCTTTGAATTTTCAAGTATTGTTGAAATCAATGAATTTGCTTTACCTTCAGATATAACTTTAGATTTTAATATTGATTCATATAACTTATATTCTCTACCCAACCCTGTTTTTACAAAGTATTTTTTAAGTAAATCGATTGCAGGAGAATCATCACCTTTTAAAGTATCAGCTGTTATTTGCCTAACTAGTAATTCAAATAGTATACCAGTATTTTTATACTTAGAATGTTTTATTTTCATTAAAAATATATTTATTTATAAATATGTACAAATTAGTTATTCTTCAATTGAGTTTCATCTAATAGTTTAGAATCATCTTTATCTTCTTCAAAAATTAACTTTTTCTTATTTAAGGATTTAAAAATATCCTTGTTTTTTAAGTAAGTTACTTTAGGACTTTCAAATTCTGAAAGTGGCCTACTACCTTCATTTTTATCAGTATCTTTCATTCTTTTAACTCCTAATGGATCTTTACCAAAATTATTATCTTGTTTACCTCTATTAGTAATACTATCAACTGGTCGACCGGCTTTAGGATTATCATCTTTATAACCATCAGGTACATTACCTGGGTCAGAATACATTCTACCTTTACCATATAATGATGCTAAATCATGAGGTGTACCATAAGATTTACCTGTTGAAACTGGATCATTACCTTCTGCTTTTATTTGGTCTAATCTAAATTGACGTTTAGCATCTTCTCTAGCTAAATCTCTATACTCATCATATTGATCTTCACTAAAGTGATAAATGTTATGGTAAATCCAATCAGATGGAACTAAACCTTGTTCTAATAAAGTACCAGCTAATTCAGCTTTAGATTTAAGTAATTCAATTCTTTCTTGATCATAAATTATCGATGGAGTAGTCATTGATAATTCAAAATTTGTCATATTTTCAGCTGTATAACCTTGGGTATATAAATGAACTAATGCAATTTTATTTAATTCAGATAATATAATCCTTTGTATTCTATCAATTGTACGTGCAAATCTAATATCTTCTGCTGCTAGTGTAGCTTTACCTTCTATATTTTCATCATATCCTAAAAATGCTTTTGGTATTTTTAATGCAGCAAATAATTTATCTCTTAAATACTCAACATCTTGAATACCATCATATGATAAACCTGGTGTTGTATCAATTTTAGTTGCGTTATCGTTTCCTCTTACTGGTATGTAAAAGTCTTCTAACATATTTTGCATATTATATCTTAAATTATACTCACCCGTTTTTTCATCCATATAAGGAGTACGTTTCATATTTGATATAGTTTTTTGCATAAATGCTTCTACTTCATTTGGAGGTATAGCTCCAACATTTACATAAAATATTCTTTTTTCTGGGGCACGAGCAATTCTATGGATTAACATTGCGTCCTCCATTAAAGTATATTGCTTAAATAATTTTCTAGCTGGTTCAATATAAGCTCTACCATAAGGAAGATAATTTACATCTGTAACCATTCTAAAATGAGCCATTTCATAATTATCATAAGTTATACCCGTATTATCATTATCAGTTTGATTTGGTAAACTATAATAACCATAAGAACTACCAGCAAAACCTTCAGGATTCCATCTATATTTTATTTCTGATGGGTTATCTGGATTTTGTCCTTCTATTCTTTCAATATGATATGCTGTATAAGGAATTACATTATAAACCCCAAATTTTTCAGCTATTTCTAATTTTAGGAAAAAATCACCATACTTACACATTTGGCGAATCCACATCCATAAATTAAATTCTACATTTAAAACATCATAAAATAAATTATAAAGTATTTTTTGTATATCTTCATTAGAACTTCTAATTTGAAGTACTTCACCCATATCATTTTTAAGTGTAGATTCATCTGATAAAATATCTAATGCTGATGCTATAATAGCATCTTGATCCATTACATCATACTCTGAATATAAAGTTGTTCTTAAATATTGATAATTTAAGTTAAATTGAGCACCATATAATGAAGAAGGTTGTGTAGTATAAATTCTATTGAATCTATCTACTAATGCATTTGTTTCATACTTACCACTACTTTGTATATGGTCAGTATCTATTGTTTTAATTTGATTACCTCCTACATTTCTGATTACTACATCAGTTGAAAATAATCTTCTTAATCTTGAAAATACGCTTGTATCTGCCATTTAATATATAATTATTGTTATAAATATTACCTTAAGAGCCATCCAATGTCTTCTTTACCCTTATCTGTTTTTATATGATAAGGATTGTCAACACCTTTTGAGAACCCATAACCACCTTGATATTGAGTTCTATTGACGCCCATATTATTTAAGGCTTGTTTTGTTATGTCTATACCTCTTTGTCTAAATTTTAATGCTGTATCTCTAATATACATAGCAATACCAAAAGCCATTACTAAATCATCATTATAGCCTGATTGTGCTTCTGGTCTTCCATTTCTCCAAATAAAGGTTTTCATTTCTTCTATTAATCTTTTTGATTGAATAGTTACTCCTTGATCACTAATATATTCTTGAAATTTACCTATAACCATTGGTCTAGTTCTAGACGACATAGTAAAACCAGGAACCATTCTAGAATGGTCTTGATATTTGTCAAAATAAGAATTTACATTAGGTTGATCACTTTTAGGTGAATAATATAGGTTTTGATAATTTCTATCTAAAGCTACTTGAATAGTAGCCCAACCTACATTTGCATTTTCTATAATTAACATAGCTTCATTATATTCTGAAGCAATACCAACTAACAAATGCCCATAATCTTTTGTATTAATTTGTCCTTTATATTCTGCAACTTGAACATTATTTTCTATATCCATAACATGGAACGCAGAATAATCTTTTCCATCACCCCTAGATACATCAGCAACTACCATATAAGATCTAGTATAATCTGGTGTTTCCCAAACCCATAAATTTTGATCTACTCCTCTTCTTTCTAAAGGGTCCTTAATGAATGATTTTTCATAGTATTCCATATATTCATTATAAAATACAATATCACCAGAAGTACTAAAATCACAATCACATTCTTGAGCAGCCATTCTAGGATCACCTAATAATTCATCTTGTTTTTTTCTCCATGCTTCATCTCTTTCAGGATGAACATACCAAGGTAATTTAATAGGTAAAAAATCATTTTCTGCTGCTTCTGCTCTTGTCCAAGTTTGATGAAACCAATTACCTGTACCATAAGGTGTACTTAAAGCAATACAACCACCACCAGTAGCTAGTGTTTGTTGAGCTGAAGCCCATATTTCACCAATATTATCAATAAAAGCAGCCTCATCAATTAACAATAAAGATACTGCTTCTGATCTACCAGCATCACTACTTGCAGAAGTGGCTTTAATTTGAGAACCATTATCAAGCCTTAAATTTAATTTATTATTTTCAGCAGCACTAATTTTAAGCCAAGAAGGTAAATTTTCATACATAAATTTAACCTTTGTAACCATATTTTTAGCTGTTTCTTGTTTTGTAGCTATACAAAGTATATTTTTATCTTTATGGAATGTCATTAACCATAAAGAATAACCAGCGGATAACGTAGAAATTCCTAACTGTCTAGATTTTAAAACAATAGAATAAGGATTATCTCTCCATAACGTTAATACTTTATCTTGAAACGGGTATAAATTAAATTGTATACGACCCCTTTGTGGATGTTGTATATAACAGTATTTACGCATAAAATGTACTGGATCTTTAGCACATTTTAGATATTCAGATCTTATTACTTTTTTTAAATCAGCCATCTAATTAACTAAAACTGCTGCAGCTACAGCTATTAATATACCTGCCCCACCCATTAGTTTTGTTTTAAATTTTTGTTTTTTAAGGTCTTTTTCTAATCTTTTAGATAATTCCTGAGATATTGCTAATTGTTCTGTTTTGTTTAATATTATAAAATCAAAATTTCCTACTTGACTTTCTAAAGACACTATAACACTATCTTTTAGAGATATTTTATTCTCTAATAAGTTTATTTTTTGTTTGTTTAATACTAATTCTTCATTAGCACCATCACCTCTTATTAAATCTTTAATTACTAGACGTGCTATCGGTTTTTTCAGTTGAATCGATGTAGTATCTATAGCGTTCTGTGAAAAACCTTTCAAGCTCATCATCATTAAAAAGATTAACACGATTAATTTTTTCATTTGTTTTCTTTTTGAGTGTGAAAATTTGTTTGTCTTGTTTATTAATTTCTTTATCTAAAGTAAAAATTTGTTTATTTAATGTATCTATTTTAAAAACAAGACCATCATTAGCGGTATGAAGAGAATCAATTTTTGAATTAAGAGCATTAATTTGACTTTGGTATTGATCAACATATACTTCATCTTTATCAAATAAAAACCAAATAATAATAGATATTAATATAAATATCTTAGCTATATAAAAAATTCTTTCTTTAGATTGCATCTTTTTCTAACTTAGCAACTAATTGTTCTAATTCTTTTTTCTTAGGAGTTTTAACTCTTAAAGTAGCTTTAATTTTTTCTTTTTCAATATCATCAGCAGCACTATATTTTCTAGCTAAGGATTTCATTTCTGTTTCTAAATCTTTAAGGGCTTTAACCGCTAAATCTAATTTTTTAAATTTACCTCTTGCACCCATAGCACCTTTAACAGCATCAGTATCATCTTCATCTTCATCTTCACCTAATTGTTTTTGAAGATCTACTGTTTTTTTCAATTCTTTATTGTAATTTTGTTGATTTTTAACATCTTCAGGATTAATTCTTTCTTCCTCCTGTTCACTAAGAATATCAATAATATTTTCTTTAATATACGATTTTAATTCAGATTTTTTCATTATTCTATATTTTGTTATAAATATGTTAAGAATTTATAACATTTAATATTTGTTTAATTCGTTCCTCTGTAGTACCTTTAATTGTTTCTATTTTATTAGCCATATGGGCATATCTTTTAATTAATGAAACAATTGAAAAGTCAATAACATCTCTATAATATTCATCTGTTTCCCTAACTCCATTATCTTCAATAGGGATACCATCAGGAGATATATAAAAAATATAATCATAATCTCTAATAAATTCCTTAGCATAATCTTCAAAGATTTCTTTATCTTGATAACCTATTGATTTTGCATTCATAGTAAACGCCATAACATCAAATATTGTTCTATCAGTAATAACATTATCCTGCATTAACTCAGCACAACGTTCAGCTAAAAATACTGTTTGTCCTTTTAATGTAGAATCTGTATTTAATGGAATACCTAAATCATTTAAATATTTACTACGTTCAGTAGCAAAATTATAATGATGAAATTCCTCTGTATGTTTTAACGCTTTTACTAATGTAGTTTTTCCTACACTCATTGTGCCACATAAACCTATTTTCATAATTAATTTCTATGTGTAGTTCCTTTAGGAGCAGGTTGTTTATACCATGGTAATCCTGTTCTATTTCTAACTACTTCTTTAAATTCACTTTCACTATATCTTATTCCATAAAGGTAATATTCTCTTTTTTTCTCATTACCTTCTGGTATTAATGCTGGTCCTTCCCAATTATGATATTTGTTATCCCAAATATATGCAATGGTTCCATCTACTTTTTTTAACCTTTTACTACTAGGCCATTCTTTAAATTTATCTTCCATACCTACAATATACGTAATTTATTTTACTTCTCCAAGATTTTTTCAGCAACTAGTGTACCGTGAGCCCCTGATACTGAAATACCCCTTGCTGACAACGCATCACCAACAAAGTGCACATTAGGATATTTAGTTAATGACAAATCAGAATAATTAACCAGTGGTTCAGGAGCTAGGTATTTTACCTCAGGCACATAGATTCCCCAATCGTCTTTTAATGTGGGAAATACTAATTTCATATCATTGATAAAATCTTCAATGTATTTATAATATCCTTGGAATGCATCTTTAACTACATCTAAATTATCTATTTTAGTTGATGATACATTTACTCCTTCTGATGTTGTAGATGGTTCTCTACTTGGGCTATAAAATAATCCTGTACTATTTTCTTGTACTTTACCTACTAATTCTCTAGCCCATTTAAATGGTT
>CAACVC010000015.1_pt2 | contig 18917 bp, 44 predicted proteins | sample 2381761 | NCBI WGS metagenome assembly CAACVC01 (sample SAMEA5211966, study PRJEB30684) | marine metagenome | biome: Marine; feature: Epipelagic; material: Water | collected 2015-10-15 | depth 45 m
TTATTTGTGTCACAACAATCTTTTTGTACCGAACAACCTGCAATAAGTAATGCTGGGATTATTAGGATAAGTTTTTTCATTTTGTTAAGTACTTAGTCTAATGAAGCAAGAAATTCTTTTCTTTCCTCTTTAAATTGGCGAAGTTTATCCATTAGCTTGTAGTCTGTTGATAAACCATACCTTTTATGCGTAAATGAAGGACTACCCATAAATTTTTTAATATCAATCTCCTCAGGAGATAATTCTAAATCTTTTTTACGGATCACGGGATTACTATAACGATAAACTTCTTTATCCCCTCCAAGATATTGAGTACCGCTAGCTCTTTTTTCTCCGGGTCCATAAAATTCCCAAACTTGAACTCCCATAATGGATGGATCGGGCTCTTTACTCTTAGCAAAATCTAATGCTTCTTTTTCATCAGCAAAGATTTTAGAATCGAAAGAAGCTACTTTATTATTCATTGTTCTATATTGAACTTGATAGCCTGTTTTAGAACCGTATGGACCTTCTTCTAAGTTTTCGGTCATTACATTTACTACGGCACTATACCCATCATGCTCATCATTTACTTTTCGGGAGTATTTAATAGCATCGTTTTCATCTTTGTATAAGAAGCTACTTTTTTCACCCGTTTTTTCATCAGTAACAGTTACTTTCCAAGGTGTATCATTTTCCCCAAGTTCTTCTTCCCCCAAAAAGGCTTCTAAAGCGACATCATTCTCATGTAGATCCGTATATCCTTCCACCTCACTCTCTAACCTACTACGTACCTCTTTTAACTGCTCTTCAAAATTACGATCGGAGCTACCACCGGGCTCACTAGCTTTAAAGCCGGCATCCTTGATTTTACCAATGTGCATGTCCATGTACTCTTTAGCTTCACTACGGACACCTAATTTGTCGGCGGCATTGATAATATTAACGTATAACCGTTTTACCTCGTTGTTATATTCATCAACGGTGATTTTTTGCGGACCCAGTGCCTTTTTCTCTAACGCGAAGAAATCACGGTGTAGAATAGCAAAATTTAGGACTTCAGGGCCATCTGAGTTCTCGTCGGCGAGTTTTTTAACTAATTTATGAGCGCTGGGACATATATCGGAGAAGTTGAATTTTTGGCCCATAATTTCGATATCGGGGGTGATTTCGAAGGTACCGTCTCCTTTGTCGACGCCGAGAGCATTCTCGGATAAAAATTTTCTAAATTTATTTAATTCTTTCATTTTATTTTTCTAATTCGGGGTGGAATCCCAATTTTACTACTTTACCATCTTTTTTTATTGATTCTCCGTCAATGAGAACTTCTACGGGATATACTTTGGAAGGTTCTTCAAACCAATATTTTACTTCGTATCCTCCGTCTTCTAATAACGTAACGAGTAATCCTCGTTCGTAATCGTCGTCTTCGGCTTTTAGAACGATTTCTTTACCTCTGGGAAGTACCATGTCAATTCCATCTTCCTTCTCTTCATTTTCCTTAAGGAATTTTCTAAAATCGCTTAATTCTTTCATAATATTATGTTGTTGATATCTTTAACGCGTTGCATATAAATATACGACTAAATTTCCTGATCTGGAAACCATTCATCGAGTTCTTCATCTTCCATTTTTTTGATTTTTGTAGGTTCATTAATACAATCTATCGGTTCTAAATATGAGGGGGGAGTGGTGAAGTATGGGATATTTGTATATACTTTTGCTGTGGGCCTATAGTTATTTGCGATCTCTTAAGCGCCATACGCCTATACCTACACCATACACGCGTCGATGGACAGCAACGCCTGTGGGGTACCCGCACCGTACGTACGCCGTACCGCATAATGATGCCCCGGCATAACACCGGGGCACCACCCATTGACGATCTTCACCACAAAAATCATCACCCAAATTTTTTAAGCATTAATCGGAGCCTCATAGAGGTAATTGATTCGATTGTGCAAGTTGAGGTTAAAATACAACTTATTCATATTTCCACCACGGCGGTTCTTACTGAAGTAAAGGTAACGACCACCTTCACCATCATGCTTCAAGTGACCCATGGCAGTTGCCATATGCTTGATCCGGTTTGAACCAGCAAACGAACCACTCTTAGTTACCTGGTTAATCATCATGAAACACGTATTCACCTTACCCTTATTACGACCAAGGTTATGCTCCTCAAGCAGGTTAAGGATCTTCGTCGTCGCACTCTTAAACGTTCCACCGAACTTGTCTTGAACCGCAACGGCAACCTCTTGTAAGCTGTCAATCAACACACAATCGTAACCATCTTCGAGCACTGTCTCGAGAACCTCCATCGGGCACTCATCAGCGTAATCACCCATAAACAAGATTGGCAAATCACCAAACTTGGGGAAACGCTTAACGTAACCTACCATATCAATGGCATTCATCTCACCTGAAATGAACAGGCACTTCTTACCTGCCTTACTCAAGTCACCCAACACATCGAGCAACACGGTTGTCTTACCAACACCGGGATCACCCGTAACAATAACATTAGTTCCAGGCATGAGACCATTGTCTCCGCTGAAAAACTCATCAACTTTACGTCCCGTTTTCATCGGGTTGAACAGATTTGACTCAAAGTTCAAATCATTCATCTTGGTGGTGGTGACTTTAATATTCATTTTGGGTTGGGTTTTTGGGTTTTGTTTCGGCCGTAACCTTACTCCATGAATATACGAACGATTGTCCGTAAATCCACATCATCACATGACCTCAAGATGACGTCATCACGAAGGTCTCGTACTTATCAACCATTCCATCAAACTGGAAATCCAGCGCTGTGAGCATGGTTTTGTGCTCCTCCATAATCAACCGCTTTACCTCCTCCCTCACCCGGTAAGCATCGTTCAAGCTAAAACGACCATGGTCACGCTTATAGGTTTCAACCCACATCTTAAATGCTTTAAAATCACCTTTATGGTAATTAAATGCCGCTTCTTTCAAGGTGATTGGGAGGGGCTGTTGCTTTTCCATGTCGCTGTAACTTTACCCCATGAATATACGACAGATCCTTGCGGATCCCAATTTTTCCGCGGGAGCTTTGCGGATATATCCGTCGACCTACTTAGGTTGGGGGAGCGGGGGAGGGGGTTTTGATACCTCCCTCCCCGTATTCCCTACCGATTTTAGGTTTGTCACACACCATCCACCACCCTCAATTACGCAACCTTACTCTCTCCACCCGTGTCACCCATTGTTTGAATTATGTCACCCTTAAAATACTCATCCAAAAATTCAATCGGATACAAGTGAACATTTCCATGGTATGAGGGGTTGGAAATTTGACGTTGCTTAAATTCCACTTTCCTTTCCACGGCGGCTTTATTCACTGCCGCACCCAATTGTTGCCCGGCGGCTCGTCCGAGGTAATCGTATAACGATAAGTAAGTATGGTATTGTTCCATTGTGATATTCATTTGGTTGTGGTTGTTTTTGTTTTTGTCCTCGTACGACGAGGCTTCCTCACATCCATCTTCCTCGTCGCTGGAATCCTACCATAATTCCCCATCCCATCCATATCCATTTCATCTGCTACAGGAGGGTGTTCTTTTTCCTGTTCTTTATGGGACTTGTTTACCATGGTAAGTAGTCCAAACATGTAGGCTATAAAGATAGTTGAGCCTACCATAAACATAACCATTTCCATTTTTTATTTGTTTTTGTAGTGGTCGTTTCTACGTTGACGAATGTTGGTAGCAAACCCAAGGATTGAAGGTACCCAAATACCAACAAATATTCCTTCCAATTTATTACCAGTGAACCAGAGCGTTACAGAGTACAAAAAGGACACGAACGCCAGAATAACGGGGTAATACAAACCCCAAAAGTTAATTGCTTTGTTTTTCATTTTTATTTTATTTTATTTTTTAATTATTTTATCTCCCCACACCTCATTCTTCCACGGATTATATCGTTCTGGGTTCATCACATCATCCATAGCCTCATCCATAGCCTCATCCATATCATCCATCCACTCTCCCAACCTCTGTTGGAACTTACAGTTCCATTTCAGTTCAATAAGGGTTTCCAGTTGTTGGTTAAGGTTTTCGTTCACTTCCTCCAAGTGCCTAATATTAGCAGCGTTTTGCTCTCTAGTATCCTTGACATGTTGGATTTGCTTCTTCAACTCAACAACCTGTTCCTCAGGGCTCATCACCATGACTTCTTTAATATTAAATTTATTCATATCGGTAAAATTTCATTTTCAGAATACCCAACAATATCTCCACCATACTGCTCACACACAGTACTAAACAATTTAATCATTCTCTGTCTATACTGCTCGTCAATTTCATTACTAGCACCAATGTGGATATTATCTAGACAATCAATGAGATCCTTATAGGTGTTCTCAAACCTGCAATAGCTCATATTAGGCATCTTTAATGACTTCTTGAAGGTTACTATTAACTACTCTAAGTGCACCCATTGCCTTACCAAACAAACGGTGAACCTCAAAGTCATTCTCACGGTTATCATACTCCTCATCAAGGTTTACTAGCATGTGGACAAGGTAGTCAACTTGCTTTTTCATCTCCCACACCAACTTATTTTCTTTTTCCTTACTCATTTTTACTTCTTATTTATAAATTCAATACACTTACTAAACCCCTTAACAAACAACCAGAGGACTTTTTCAAGCAAACCAAACATATACAAAATTCCTGTTATCCAATACCAAGGCATTCTTTCTATAATTTGTTATTTACACTCAACAACCCAATTCACTCGACGATACAACCCCTGATACTTCTCACATGTGTTCCCATACAACACACCATTAACAATCGCCACTGCATGGTGTTCTACAATTACAAAAAACCGTCCTTTGGGATGTGTTTCCATAAATGACTTCAGCGTATAACCTACTTGCTTGTTCTTGTAACGTGGGTTGGCAATCACTTTAAAACCCCTAGGTTTCATAATCCACCCCTTATCAGGATGGCAACCATATGCTTTAAGCTTATAACCATTTTTTACTTTGCCTAACACATTTTGAATGTGAATAGAGGTATAAGTACCTTTACCAAACTTACGGCTAAAATTCCTTTTAACCCAACCATGTGCAGATTCATAGGAAATATCTAATGCTGAGGCGAATGCCCTAACTACACAATCGTTGTTTTCTCTGACTGCCAGGTTACTCTGTTTAATAGAGATTTTATGTGAATCTTGAAATTTACTATCCAAAATCATCTCCCTCTCAGCCCATCGACTTGATAAGCCATAACCAACCAACGTTTGGGTTTTGTGTGTAACTTTTTCCATGATTTCTCTAATTAAAGATTAAACATCCGAATGTACTCATTCAACCTAGTTTCAAGTGCATCTGCAAATTCGAGCACTTCAGCATTCTCACAAAATGATGTTTCAACATCAAACTTCCTAGTAACCATAAACATATTACGATTATCAGTACTACCCTTAGGCTCAACATACCAATAACCGTGACCCTCATCGTGAGCTTGGTAACCACTTTCACCAATCAACGCGTAAAAATTACGGGTTACTTCTTTGATTTTTTCTGCTTTCGTCATGTCGCTGTAACTTTACCCCATGAATATACGAAAGGGTTCTGGATCCCACAAATTTTCAGATGACGGTAATATTACTCACCGAACCGCTCCTGGAATTCCTGCTCTATTTGGTCTACGAGGTCTTGGGCTTGTTGGACCTCATCATTAACACCTCCAGTGCCGAACTCAACAATCGAAGCAATATTCAAACCAAGCTGAAAAACAACTGCCTCACCACCACTCTGCTCCATCGCAGGCCTCCCAATCCGGAATGAAGTACTACCATAATCATCCTGAGAGGCATATCTCGGGAAACCAATCAACTCATCATCACCCAAGTAAGACATCCGAACGTAGAGCCGGTTATCATTTCCATCAATGAAAGTAACACCCTCATTCCTCCCACCCTCATGTCCAGGCAGAATCAAAATACTGTTTGCATTGAAGATACCAATATTACAAGTATCAGTGTTCAACTCTTCAATAATGCAATCCGCAGTACAGGGAATGTTGTTTTCAACCAGGAACTGGTTCAGGATCTCTTGGCCTTCTTCAGTGGTCAGGACTTGGGGGGTGTTGTTGTTTTGCATGTCGCTGTAACTTTACTCCATGAATATACGAATCAGGATCGGACCTTCCAATCTTTCAAATGACTTTAAGATTACGCCACCGGGTAGGTATCTGGGTGGCGCAATCCAAACTCGAGGATTTCCTCATCACTCGCATTGCAATAAGCAACTCGATTCTCACTGAATCCCATCATGAACATCTCAAACGCATTCTGCTCGTTCATGCGGAACAACTCCTCAACACGAGTCGTTTTTCCACGACTCACAACCCCACCAAACGCACTAGGCAGCACGTAATCACCACTCAGGTAATGACGACCGTTCTCACTATCTCGAAACACTGTGATGTTAGTCACGTTAATGCCGAGGTTATCACATGCCTCTTGGGTCTTATTGATCAGGTTCTGGAACTTACTCATGTTGTTTGGGTTTTGTTTTTTTGTTCTTGCTGCTGCTGCAACCTTACTCCATGAATATACGAAGGGTCCTCCGTAACCCCAAAATTTAAGATGACTTAAAGATGACGCAGATAATCAATTAAACAATACAGGGCAAACACCCCTGCTGATGCTACTCCAATGAACCATAGAGCGTTAACTATAAAATAAACATTTTCAAACATATCTTACTTTCTATTTAAAACTTCGTTAATATCTTCCCAATCATTTTCAAAATCCATCATAGGATGATTAGCCACACACTCAAGTATTGCACCCTCACTATGAGCCATTACCCTGTATAACCACTCTTCGTTCATTTCACCAAAATTACTTGGTGTTTCTAAATAAACCATACCAGGTGCCTCACCTTTAAGGTGAACGATAAGTTGTGTTGCAAAGTCCTCAATACCATTAAATTGAGTACCCATCTCGGCTTCTTTAGTTAAACCATTAACAAACTTACCACCTTCAAGGAAATCCTTAATAGTTACACCCAAACAATCGGGGTTACCATCATAGTGGTGGTAAATACATGCTACTGGTTCGTCCATCATATTAGTGATGGCTATACTTGCTCTTGTTGCCATAATTATTAAAACTTATTTTAGGTTACGATTGTAATACTCAGGGTCGAAAAACTCAACAATTGCCCTGTCAAGACCATAATACTCAACCACAAGAAAAATACCCATAAAAAACGAGGCAATTGCGCTTGCAACACAAATAATGGCAAACAACCCTGCGAATATATCAAAAATAGTCATGTGTTTTTCTTTCTTGCTTTACCCCATGAATATACAAATCAATTCCAACACCCCCACATTTTAAAATGACGTTAAAATGACTCAGAGCCAATTAACTTTACTTTTAGGAATTAATTTGTTGTCTACTCTAGCGTAATTTTCTAGTTTACTACTGTCTAGCATAGTTTGATGTCCCTCTGGTGTTTTTACTAGCACGCCTCCAGGGTCTTCGCCTAACCACTTTAGCTCCCATCTCGGATCTATGTACATGATAATTTAGTTTTTTGATAGTCATTCCTTTATTTCCATAGTACTTGGATTAATACAATTGCTACAGCTAAAATTAAAGTAATACCGGTTTTAAGTGTTATACCTTGATTTAAATGTAACCATGTAAGGAATGAAAATGCAATCATACCCATTGAAAAACCTATCAATCGTTGCGGCCACATGTCCCCATTGAACGCTTCAACTAAATATTGTGTTGCATAAATATACACAAATGAAATAGGAACACCTAAAAACGAAACCGCAAATGGGTGTTCTTTCATCCACGTTGAGATAAACTGACCATTAATCTGGTACCATACTAACATCTGTCCAAACAAGAACAGAAGAGCTCCTTGTATTAGTTTAGAAATATCATGCATAATAATGTTATTAATATACCTATAAGGCCTATTCCTACAAACTGAGCGCTATCTTTATATCGTCTCATATTAGTTTAAGTTGTTTTGCTCTCCCATACCCTACCATTTTACCATTAACAGGGTTAAGGAATTTACGTTGGGTGAGAGGTAAGTCCTCATTTTTTATTTCCACTTCTACTTCATCTACTTCTACCTTATAAAGGCCTCCTACATACTTATCAAAGTTATAGTAAAAAGTAGACTTATTCCCCTCAGTATCCACAAACTCTTGTGTGTACTTAGTACGTCTTACGGGTTCTTCAAGGGAGGGACGACCTCTACTCATTTTGAAACATCGTTTTTAACCATGAAAAAAGCCATTATAGGAAATGCTATACAAACATAGAGACCCACGGTCATAGCAAATATAACACCGTTTATAGACATGAATTTAAGCACAATAGTAGAAATTCCTGCACCTAAAATAAACTTAACAAACATCCCTAGTTGGATAACATTAATAGCGGTAGGACCATTCACTTGTTTTGAGTACCAAATAAACCCAGCATTAATAAAAGTAAGAAGAGCACATAGGGCTACTCCAATCCAAAATCCACTCATTTTTCTTCCTTAAAGTAATCCTCACCTTCCTCAGTTAGGCGGTAGGTAAGTTCACCATCCTTATTAACACCTGCAATCTCAACGAATCCTTTCATTATAAGTCCTTCAAGTGCTTCACTTAGTTCTTCGTAACTCTCAAACATAGCTTAACCTTTATTTACGTAGCGTTCAAACAAAATAAAACCAACACACATTAAAGCGGCGGTACCAAAAATAACAGCAATCATAAGGGGAGTATTAGGCACAATGGCTGCAATAGACATAGCCAATAAAAATACAAATGCTATTACTGTAGAGTTTAATTTGTCTAACATATAATCCATCTTCGCTCCACGCTCCGTCCACACCAGTCGACTCAGAGCATCTTGCATATCCTTACCATATGCTGGTACCTTGTTGATAGTACCATCACACTCTTTGATAGTTACAATGTATTTGTTGTAACCAGGGTTGCTGTTACTTTCTCGTGAGAATTTACAGTCAATTGCTTTATGCTTCATTATTATTATTTAAAAGTTCTGCAATAAAATTTGCCACCTCAGCATACTTTCCATGTATTGTGAAGGTATGCCCTCCAATTGTATCAATTTCTGTTAGGTTTGGGTTAACAGTTTGTCTAACCCCAGTGATTTTATCTACCACAATTGTTGCAGGGAGTTTTGCTGTCCCTACTTTTTCAAAACTTGCTATAAGCATTATTCAACGATTTTTACATATTCACTGATTCCCTCAGTCAGGGGGTAAAGATTACCTTTAGTTGGATGAGTCAAAATATTGGTTTTGTCAAATTGCTTAACCAGCCCACGCTTGTTAAACACAACACTCAAAGCATTAACGGGAACATAACAGCTTCCATAGGCCCTAAACGTTTCTGTCTTGCGGATCGTAACTTTCATCATGCCATGAATATACGAAGGGAGGGTGGCAAAGCCACCCTCTCACATGACGTCAAAATGACGCGAGAACCCCCTCGTTTATTTTTTTCTAAGTAACACAATAGCGTCACTAAGAGTATCTATTTCGTCCTGATTAAGTGTTGCTTCAAGATCGTTTTGCATAGCATCTAACTTTTTAGCTACCATAGCTCTTTCTATAGCTGCATCGTTCATAGCCTCATCAAAAGCATCTACTTCTGTTTGGACAAGTCCCTCTATTTCCAACATACTCTCGTATCCCATTATCTGCATAGCCTTCACAAATGCATCATCAAAAACAACTTTATCATCCTCCTCCATAGCATCTATCATTTGTTGGAAAAAGGGCTTAAGTTCCTCTTTTTTATCAGGGAATCTTGCTAACCTAGGAGCAATAAATTGGAATCTTGACTCGGGATCGTTATCAAAATCTTGTGGATCACCACCAAAATCTTCCTCTCCATCATCATCCCTAAACTCTCTCATCATATCTCTACCTACTACTTCAGGATCATCAGCTACGTTTTGGAACATTTTTCTAGTTTCTGCATCTTTATTGTTTAGATACATATCAATCTCTCTTGAGAGTTTGGGATGGGATTTAGCAAACACATCCTTATAAGCAGCTATTACTCTTTCTTGAGCATATACAATATCATCTGTATCTCTAGTAGCTTCTTCGAAGTCTTCTTTAAAGGCACCCATAATGGCTTCAAGGTCCCAACCTGGTTGATCAAACTTATCCTCTTCTAAAGAAGGACCATGGGGACTATCTATATTTTGCACAGCCATAGCTATAGTATCGTCAGGTGACATTTCATCTTCCTCTAGACTATCAAAGTAATCAGCCGCAGCATCTAAATCTTCAGGGGAAATTTCTTCAGCTTCTGGGTTGATGAGGGATGTTTCCTCCATCATCTTTCCTCCTTTTCTAATGATACTACGGGCATTAGATACATCATACCCATCAATATCATCACTTCCCTCTTCTTTAAATTTTCTATGAAGATAGTGGGTTTCCTGCCCTGTCTTACCTAAGATATCAACAGCAGCGTCAATAATTTCCCTATCTGTTTCTTCATTAACTGAGGCCTCTTCAATTACGTATTGCCTCCATTTATTCCAGCTAAAGCTCATGTTATTTTTGTTTATAAATATTTAAATTATACGTTCCCTGCAAGGGTTTTTGTTAAAGGTTGACCAGCAATTGTTCTGGTGTACCAACCATTTCCTTCATGTTTGCCTGTGGGGTGTTCTCCGTGCCACTCAATATCTTTTCCTTTAAGTATTGCTCTTACTGTTGCCTCATCATCAATAGTAGGAACACCTCCTCTACCAACAAATGAATTAAAAGCATCCCCACTTACCTCTATATAGCTACCAGGCTTTTTAAATTGGTCAGAGGCTCTAATTAGTAAGTTCTTAACGTTTTCCCTTTTACCATCGTGTCCAATACCAGAGAATTTTACACCCATATTAGCATTTTTTCCAAAATAAACTACATCTAACTCAGGATCATCATCTAAGTCAGCTGCTTTCCAAAAATCAAATTCAGGGTCTACAATATCACTAGGAGATTGAAACTTAACGTGGCCCCCTATGCTACTATAAGCATTGCTAATTAAATCATATAAGTTTTGTTGGGCCTCTTTTTTCTCTTTACCATCTAGAGGAATGTACTTACCTTTAGGGTACTTCTCCTCCAATAAATCCATCAGCTTAATCATGCCAATAAATATCAGTCCTCTACGAAACGTTCCATTACATCAACAAAAACATCGAGCGGGGTTCTATGTCCCATCTTCTCAATGGGAACCATACTCAAACCATCGTAAAGACTATCAGAAGCAACCATATTATACGTTGTATTAGAGTCAATAACGTCATCCTCCAACCCAATCACCACGTGTCCCTTATGACCGTGCCAACCAATTGTAACACCATAAGGATTAAAATCGCGAGAATGAATAGCTGGGTTAAACAACATAACCTCAGTATCCTCAAAGTGGGTAGCCAGCCTATGAGCAATATACCCACCCATACTAGAGCCAATAATCAAATCAAACTCCTCAACTGCACACAAGTCAAGCATTTCTTGAAACATCTCCTCATTTCTATAATCCATAGCAGGAGCATAACACATAAAACGATCGTTGAGGTACTTAACCTTAGAACCTCCAGGCTTGCTTTCCAAACCGTGTAGATACAATACTTTTTTCATCAGTTCAAAATACTTAAAATTTCCTCCTTACTTGTGATGAAAGCCTCCGTAGGCATTTCACCCAACATAAAATCACCCTCAATCAATCCATATATCTCACGCTCACTCGGAGACATTTCACTTAACTCACGCAATTCACGGAGCATTTCCACAGCTTGCTCAAGATCCACTTGACAAACCAAATCATACATTAACTTATCCATTAGAACGACAAATTTTCATTTTCAACTTCAACTTCCTCTTTCTTAATGTTCTCAGGTACCCACTCATCCACGTAGGTAACCACTGCATAAACCATGTCCTCAAAATAAAGCGTTTTGGTAACCCTGGTACCGAAGAAATACGTCAGGGCAACCATACCCTTACCATTCTTCATCACCTCAACATTCGCCATGAACCGATTCGTATCATCCAAAACATAATTTCCGTACTTGCGAGTGGTCAAAATCAACGTAAACTTTTCAGGGCTCAAACTCCCACCACGTGAAAGCCCAAACTTAATGTGTGCTTCCTGAGGATTACCTTCTTCCAACCTCTTAATAAGTTGCTCTTGGGCGTTTTTAACTGCTTGAATCATCTGCTTTCGTTTTAACTTTACCCCATGAATATACGAAACTGGGTCAAGTGTCCCACATTTTCAAATGACGGTAATATGACTCAACCTCCCCTAAAAAACTCCCTAAAAAAATAATATATTGCGGCCGCTAAAAGAATAGGCCAAAATACCCACATTGCTAACCTCTCCCAAAAGTTAAATTCCAAGTCAATATACTTCCCCCAGTATTCCATAAGGAATCCAAATATCATCCCAAGTAGTAGGTATTCTAGGTATCCCATTGTATATACGGATGAGGGGAGAGTGGTGTGTGGTTAAAAGCTTGCTTAATTAATACTCGTATGAATCATCTTCATACTCATCCCAATTATCGTTGAGTTCCCTTTCAAGAACAATATCAACGAAATCTTCAAAAGTATCTCCGTATGATTCATCAATCATATCGGGGTTAATACCTTCTTTTTTAATTTGGTCGCGCAGTGCGTCTTTTTTAGGATCAAAGTGCATTTCCTTTTCTTTTTTTGTATTCACGTGGGTCAATATCATCAACAAAAGCTAATTTTCCAATCTCTCTACTAGAAGTGTTTATCTTTTTGTTTGTTCCATACATATAAACAGGTCCATCATAATCTTTATAAGTGGCTTTAACGTTAATATTTTGTTTTATATCACCCTCTAAGTGGAGGATACGACGTTTGCCAACATAACTTCTAAACTCATTTGGTGTAACTCTATGCCACCTATCTAAACCGGGTGAAAATACTTCACAACACAAATGTTCAGGGAAGTCAAACTTAATTTTTACAGTGTTACCTCTTTTTTCAGACATTCAATTGTTTCTTTTGTCGATGTATGTAATATACCAATTCCTCCTTGAGATTCCCATTGTTCAATGTTATCCTTTCGGTCATCAATTAAAATATGACTTGGGGCAGCGTACTTCTGTTTGTTATAAGAGTAAGCTAAATTAAGTTTAACACCTAACTTATGATTTCTAACCCACAAACGCTTACCTAAACGTGAATGTTCACTACGGGATGGGGAGGAAAGCAACTCAACATAAAAGTTATTAGTAATAAACTCAAATAGTTCTTTACCATCTTCCATCCATTCCATTCCTACCCAAAATCCTACTCCTCTACTATCAATCTCATTCCAAAATACATCCAACCCATTTTTATCAATAAATGATTTGGGGTGAACCGGGGAAATGCTCTCGTTAAATTGCTTATCGAAATCGGTAAGCACCCCATCCATATCACAATAGATCTTTGGACGAAATTCTTTCGATACCGTAAGTACTTCCTCTTCTGATGGCTCCAAATTGTTCATTGTTGTATATGGGTTTTGCTTCGTTTATATTCTCACTAAAATATGGGTAACCTCGTCTCAATCCAGCAAATACTCTTGCACATTCATCCATTACATAAAATGGTCGTTTGCGTTCTTCTGCTATTTTAAGATCAATTTCAACCTCCCTTTTCCTCAGGTTCAGGTACATTTTTTTTAAACTTTTCTATACTTTGGATTTCCTCAGCCGCAAATCTAATCTGGGTAAGGTGTTCGTATACTTCTTCTGTTAGGTCAGAATAGTATTTGGCATCCAGAGTGTTAAGGTTATCTATGATTAATTCAGCTTGTTTATGAAGTTGGGAAATATCAGTCATCGAGCATCAAATTATTGTTTTCCAAAAAATACCAGAAACGTTCAAGCCATAGGCCAATTCGAATGTCATCCATTAAGTCATCTACACTCATTCCTTCTGCACGGGCACTTGCTACTTGGACAATCCCCAAGTCAGCTAGGTCGCGTGCTTTATCTTGTTCACCTCGTGAAAGTGCTTCACGGGCATTTGCATAGCAATCAGATACTGTCATCGTTCTTATGTTTGTCTTTACGGTTATACTTAGTTTTATCAGTATGTGCCCTATTTGAGGGTTGACGGAAATATTTACCCTCAGGTACTTTAGAATTAATGTTTTTCCGCTTTTTCATTATGGGTAAACATACATAAGTTTTTGGGATAAACCAAAAATCCACTATGACAATTTGATTACGTCACTGTAGTGGTAAAACTTACCTTTTTTAAAGTCAGCCTTTTTGATCTTACGCCCTCTACCTTTAGCAGTAGATTGAACAAAATAATATGGACCTTCTCGGTCATCATAAGCTACTTGATTAACTTCAGCTGTAATTATATAATCATTTCCCTGTTTAGAATCAGGTACTACAACGTGTTCAAATATTTTCATGTTTTTTTAATTTGGGGGATTTGCCATAAGATAATTGTGGATTACTACACTGTCAGGAAGGAAGGTAGTATCGTGTGATTCCCTCCCCATAACTTTAACATGTTTTGAATCACATTCACTATGGGAGCAGGAAGAAAGAGTAATAATAACACTTATAAAGAATAAATATTTCATTATTTTTTGTTTTTTAGAATATACCAAGGTGGTATATCTGATTGTTTTTTTGGTAACTTTTTAAATGTTTGCACTCCTGGGTATTTGTACCCATCGCACAATAAATCTATTGTTTTCTCTTTTTTGTCAACGTTATAAACTTCTCCTTCAGTTACCACACCAAATAAGAAAAATTTTACTTTATCTCCAATTTTCATTTTATAAATTTAGTGGGAAATACTGGATTCGAACCAGTGACCTCTCGGATGTAAACTGAACGCTCTGACCAACTAAGCTAATTTCCCGATACGGAGGTGATGTCTGTTCCCCTCTCCGACCATCCTAACCGACTGGGAATCGAACCCAGAGACACCGACTACTAGAGATACTGCCATATCCGTTCACACTTTTACCTCCTTTTCCCCCTGGCAGGGGAGAAATTAACATTCGCCTCACACGCTGTAATCCCGGTCGGGCTTGAACCGACGACCCACGCCTTAAAAGGGCGTTGCTCTACCAACTGAGCTACGAGATCATAAATGAAAATGAAGGAATGGGTAAAGAGTTATTCAGGCTCTTAAGCGCGACAAGCAGGCGGATATATTGGTAAATCATAATGGCACAAGAGGAGTGTTAAACCCGCATCCCATTAATCATTTCACTTCATGGCTGCTAACCCCAATTGAAGTTCACAATATCGCTTAGTAGAATTTAGTTCCACTATCACACAACCACACCCTAACAGGCCCACACTGGGCTTTCACCCCTTACAGCGCTTGCTGTAAGTCGAGCTACCTATTAACATGTGTACTTTGTTCCCCTAAATCATAGGAACACATTCAGTCATACCCCCCCGTGCGTGATCAGCGCGGTGGGGTTTCCTTCATTTCATTTGTCGTCCGGATGGGGATTGAACCCATATGTAACCAGTTACTCTTTCTACAAGGTATAAGCTTGAGGAGATACCGGACGAGATAGTGCGCCTGCTAGGACTTGAACCTAGGACCTGTCGATTATGAGTCGAATGCTCTAACCACTGAGCTACAAGCGCATACTATTTTCAAACGAATGTTAATTTATTTCAATATGTAAAGAACCCAGTACCCCCTACAGGACTTGAACCTGTGACCTACGCATTAGAAGTGCGTTGCTCTAATCCACTGAGCTAAGGGGGCATGCTTTTGTACTCGGGACGGGACTCGAACCCGTACGCTTTTGGCATTCGATTTTAAGTCGAACGTGTCTACCACTTCCACCACCCGAGCATATTTTTGTTTTTGTTTCTTTCTCAACCTTACCCCATGAATATACGAACCGGATTTCCGAATCCCACATTTTGGGATGACTTCAAGATGACCGTTTTCTTCCTTTCTTAATACCCAACTGCCTTTCTAGTTCACGCAGTTCACAATTCCGCTTGGCTTTTTCCTTACCCACAGCAAGTTGTTGCTTGCTAGGGACTTTCTCCTCCATTTCAGCCCGAAACTCTCTCATAAACTCCTCACAGTCACGGCGGGTCATTTTCCCCGCATTGTAACGTACTACCCTCTCGAAGCAGTTTTTAACATCATCAACATCACCCCTAACCATAGCATAGGCTAGGTTGTTCATGGTGCTATTATAATTCCGCTTACGGCGGCGGTTGTTGTGATTACGCATTTTTCAGTTCTTTAATATGTTTACACTCTCTAGTTTTCGATCTCCAAACCCCAGGGCAATTGCAGCTATACTGTATTTTCCCAGTGGGTAAAGTTACCTTACGTGCTTCATAGGTAATGTCAGGATTACTTTTAGAAGTAAACTCCATAACTACCATATTAGGCTCTTTAGGCTTAATTTCAGGACGTTCCCACCTAATGTCACTTAGTTGAGTTTTAGGATGTACTTCAACCCATTTAGGCATTAAATACTTTTTACCTCCTATATTAAGAAAAGAGGGGGGCATCCAATGGTCCTGTTGGTATGTCAAACGTTGCACATCCACAAACTTGTGTCCTTTAGGTTTATACTTAAATTGTGAAGAATCTTGAATTACCTCTCGGTACTTTCCGTCTTCCCAAATTTGAAAAATAGCCATTGCTTAAACTTATTCCATAAATATAAGAATAAATTTTTAGATTTCCTCGGATTTGCTATGACGATTTTTTGACTTAAATCTTTTCCTTCACTTTCTAATTGATCTTCTAAAGTAGCCATTATACACATACTTTGAAGCATCATTGGGTAGTAAGCAGCTATGAAGGATAAATCTTCATCAGACATAACCTCCATAGCTTGCTTAGCTGTTACTGTATCAAAATCCATTACTTCCCCAATCCCCGGGGTGACCCTCTACTTCTTCTTGAGGGCGCTTACGAACATGTGCACGTGCCCATGCTTCGGGGTTTCTGTGTTCCATCCATCTGCTCCATTTTTTAACAGAGCGATAATGGGCTTTAATATTATTTTTACTCATCGTCCTTGACCTCTATAGGCTTTTTTATAATTTTTAGACTTTTTGTGGTTGCTGGTTTTGGTTTTAGCATGAACACCAGGCCGGTTCACTTTGTTTTTATTGGGTTCAAAATCGAACGCTCCAACTTTTCTAGCCATTTTTTGATTTTAAATAATTTATTGCTTCAATAATTTTCGTACAATCTTCATATTCTTCTTCACGCTCATAGTGAGCAAGATTTGTTTCTAAGATTTCTACAAACTCATCTGTTTCCATTGATAAGGTATAAACAGCACCTTCCTCCTCCACTTCTACTTCAAATACTGGTATTTGTTTCTTTTTGGTGTTTAAATTAGTTAGTACTTTTTCTACAATTCCTTTAGCAAGCATAAAGTCTTTAGCCTTAGCCATACTAAGAAACTCTTCATAAGTCCCCACTTTTATTTGCTTTACATACGGCATATCAAAATAAGTCAAGATAATCTCCTTTTATGTGCTTTGAATGAAATTTACGAAGTTTCTCATCGTTCTCCAAACTTTTTGTCGCAAGCTTTTCAAGATGTTTACGTTTTTGAGTATCGTAATCACTTACCAATTTTTGATGTTTTTTCTTACGTTTCATATTCTAGAAATTATGTCTAATTCATCCTCATCCTCTAAACCAAGTTCTTTAAGGCGTTGTAAATGGTAATCATCTATTTCCCAATCTACCTTTCCTTCATTGACTGGTTTGTGTTCTTCCATTGTTTGGATTTGTTTACCATTAAATATGTCTCCAACAGTTAGAAAATAACAATTATAACAAAGAAGTTCTACATTATCTAATTTGTAGTTTTTTTTATTTCCGTCTTTAAAGTTCATTATTAGTGGGACTTTGTAATCTAACACCCTACGTTCATTAAATGAACAATTTGAGCAACAATCATCTAAATACCCTTCCCCTATCATCCTTTCACGGATTTTGGCAGCGGAAAAGTGAGAACTATCTACCCTACCCTCTATAATATCTAATACAGCGGGTTGTTTAACACTACCGTTTAAAAATTTAGGTATACCTTTACCAGATTGATTTTTATGTTGTTCAAATAAATTTTCATGGGTTTTACTATCATAGTTTTGAGCCCATTTTTTATAATGAATATAAGAAACACCTAAGTATCTAGCGGCTGCTCTGTTAGACATAGTCTTATTCATAGCAGCTTGAATTTGCTGTTTGCTTAAGGGTTTAGCTTTTGGCATTATCCAATTTTATTTTTAATTCTACTAAATATTCCCATAAATCCTCCTTAGTTTTAAATAGATGTTCTTCTCCCTTGTTATCTAAAAAGGGGAGTGCATTATTTTCACCATCTAATCTAGTATAAACATAGAATAATATAGCTTCAGCAGCAACAGATTCAAAACAAAAATATACTAAGCTTTCAATGATCTGAAAGTAGATATCGTCCATTGTGGTTGTATCTATTCTAAATTCATCATATAGTTTATTTTGACGTTGCCATGCTTCTTCAAATAAATCTATTATACGAATAAAATCAAGTTTAGCTTGGTTTTCCTTATCTGCCTTATCACTAGTAAGTTGAATAGAGGTTCCTAAAATAGATTCAAGAATTTCTTTTATTTCCTTTCGCTGTCCCATTAACTCTATTTTTTAATTTTACTAATTCAGCACATTTTTTGTAATCTTCTTGCTTTTCATAGAATTTAATAACTTCTCCTATAGCAGCTTTAAAATTACGTCTATATATTATTACAGAACATTCTAAATTAGGTATATAAATTATTTTAGCTTGGGTAAAGTTAGTTTCTAATGCTTCTTCTATCCCAACTATAACTTCATCAAATAATAATTTGTG
>CAACVC010000106.1_pt1 | contig 18846 bp, 27 predicted proteins | sample 2381761 | NCBI WGS metagenome assembly CAACVC01 (sample SAMEA5211966, study PRJEB30684) | marine metagenome | biome: Marine; feature: Epipelagic; material: Water | collected 2015-10-15 | depth 45 m
CCCTAATCTTTTATGTTCTTCTGTGCAATAAGTATCTCTTTGAGTTTGTAATTCTGAATCTTTTATTTTTATTGCTTTTTCTAATAATTCGGCGGTAGTTTCTACATATTCTTGATAAACACTGACATTGGTTTCAGTATCAACTCCAACAATCATTTTTTTACCAACATTATTTTTATGTTCTTCATCTGTAATTTCTATATAAGGGTAATTATCTATAGTTTTAGCATCTTCATCTATTGTTATAGAAGAATAGTTTTTACTAGATCGATATTTCCCTAATATTTCTCCTGTTGTTGAATCATATTTTATTCTTATCATAATATTTTTTATTAAACTAATTTCCTATTGCTCGCCATCTGACTTTTATATTCATACTGCTACCAGAAGTATTGCCAGCTTCTGCGGTAAAGCCAGAAGTGCTTTCTGATATTATCCGCCAATTCTTTACTGAGCTACTAGAAGTAACAGATACAGCTTGATCATTAACATTAATATCAAGAGAATATAAATTACTAAAAGTCTCATGGAAAGATACTGAAAAATCCTCGCCATGTGCTATGCTTGAATCTGTATATTCTCCCCATTGAGAAAGTAACCCACCCAGCCAATCTGGATATTGAATCCAACCATTAGTTCCTAATGATACTCCAAAACCATTTCCTAATTTTAAAGGTGTTATAAATCTAGTATCATCTGTTATTGCATCAACCTCTGCTTGAGTTGCTATCTCTGCTTGACCTATTAAAGATTCCGTTGCTTGACCTAGATTTACATCGTTTTGATGAACTCCAGAAGAATTATAAAATTTTAAAACTCCATCCTCTCTTAGTTTTATATCAACTATCAAAGTCCCATTCGTTCCGAGAGTCTCGTCTCCAATATTAACATCAGAAAAATTACCATCTTCATCAATTCCAACAATTGCCGATTTACTTTGTGCCGCAATATTTTGATTATATTCATCAGGGTTTGCAATATTGCCTACAATCGCGGGGGTTACTGATGTTGGTTTTGTAAATTCTCCTGCCATAATTTAAACTATTTCTTGTAAAATTAATATTGTTTTAAACTGATTATGTTTAACCGATTTAACTAGCCAACTAGCATTATTAGGAATATTATCAGCACCTAATGGCTTTCTCCATTTCTTATTCTCTCCCCATTTTGATAATCCCCAAATAAAAGCATCACTAGGTATTATTTGCGGAGTTTCTATAGTTACTGTATCCATTACATAAATATTCATATAATATGGGATATTAATTGTAAACTCTTTTCTTTGTATTTTAGATGTAGCTCCTATATTATCTAGTAAATTTTGCCTTTGTGTAGAATCTGTGCAACCCTTAACATTAATAGTCTTTGATCTATTATATTTTATTGCCGAAGCTGTGAAGGTTATTGAGTCCTCATCTTCCCAGTATAATTTTTCAAATACATTAGAAATACCACTATTATAATTTGCAAACTTTTCTAGTTTCTTATCTCCTATAGTAATTACATTTGTTAATCCCGAAGTTGTAGCACGATAATAAAAGACATTATCTTTAACATAAAAAAAAGAATGTCCAATAGAGAAATCCTCAAATAATGTAAATAATTCAGTTTGTCCTTCATATTGAGATATATCAAAAGAAGATATATCATATCCTGCATTTATATTTCCAGAACTAACTGTAAAAAAATCTGTAAATTCTGACCTATTTAATATTTCATAAATTAAAGTTTCTAATGTTGTTGAGCTTAAAGTTCCCATATCTGAAATAGTATAATCTTTCAATAAAAATGAAAGAAGATCAATACAGACTAGATTTTGCTTAAAATTTTCATCATCTACCTTAGTTCCTGTAGAAGTTATATCAATAAAGCCCTCAAAAACTGTTTCATAGACATTAACAGGATTATTAGAATCTGTGTAATAATCAACAAAACCATCTCTAATTCTTATTAAAGATTTATGTCTAGTATAACCGAAGAATATTGATGATGTGTTGTTTTCATCATCAAATTGTCCATTTTTAGAATTAAGCGATAATGTAACATTTCCAACACTAACAATACCGAAAGCATAATTATTATTTGCAATCTTTTTTGATATAGAGCCAACAGATTTATCCAATAGCTTTAATTTTGATAATTCTTCTATATCTTGCCAATCTGACTCATAAGAAGCTCCATCCGCATTTAGTCTTTTAACTTCAATAATTCTGCAAAACTCCCTTACTGAATATCTCTCATAAATTTGCTTAACTGTTAAAGTCATTATGCAACTTCAATTAAATTAATATCAACATTAATGCCAGAAAACTGCATATTTTTAGGAAATCTGGGAGAATCAGCCTTTTGTATAGTTACTTTAACTAAATCCCCAAATCGCCAGGGTTCTTGAATCATAACCATACTGTCCTCCGTGTTATCATTTAACCATATCCACATTTCAGAGGAATTTTGCAATATAGTATCAATAACAACATTATCAGTAGAGCTATAATGATTTTTTAGTTTAAATTTAAATGACCAAGTTATGCCCTTATTTAATAGATCGACTTTACCACTATTTAATTCTGTGATTACTTGTATTCTATTTCTTTTAGGCTGTATATCATGATTGTAACTTATAACCCCCAACTCTTCGAAAGCATAAACTTGTTTAATTGTCTTTTCCTCGTCTGCGGTTATTGTATTACTGCCAATTATTTTAATTTTTAATAAATCAATTGAGCTATCCAATTCATAAAAATAATTAGAGCCATCATTAGATTTAGTTAAAGTAAAAGAAGATAAATCTACATAACCAGAGCCATCATCAGAATCAATTTGAATAGTTAGATCACTAATATTTGTATCTGTAATAAATATCCTGTTAATACTAACAGAAGCATCTAAAACCCTTTCAAGATATATAGCATCTCCATCAGTTCCTTCACTAGAAGAAGTCCAAGAGAATGATTTATTTTCATCAAAAGCAAGATAAGCTGTTATTGATGAAGAGCTAGCATCAAAGCTCCCTCCAAAATTTTCAAATAAATAGTTTGTATCAAAGAATCTAGTCATATTTTTTTAAGTTGGTAAAGGTGGTGTAATATCCTCACTTATTAATTGTCCCAATCTTTCGCCTATTTCTTCAATTTGTTCATCATCAAATTTGCCTACAAATTGAGCGCCATCAAAATTGATATTAATATTTGTTATATTGCTACTACTATCAAAATTGCTTATATTTTCCGTCTCCGTTGCTTTTCCTGATAATGCTAATTTTCCTGATCTAATAGCTTCTGCAAAACTTTCTGGAACGATTATTTCTCCTTTATGAACATTTGCCATCTGATCTTCTGGGATATTGGATGTACCTACAGCGAAAGAATTAGCTTTAACCTCTCCCAATCTTTCAACTCCATAAGCAATTATGGTGGCAGAAGCGGCGGCACCTAAGACTGGACCAACAAAAGGAATCGGTGCAAGTGAAGCATAAGCAGAAATAGCACCTTTGGCGGTTTCATTAGTAATCTGGAAAATTGCCGCCGCTTTTCCTATCGCCGCCATTTCCTTGTTTTTAGAGTTCTGCAATTGAACTAATTGACCTGTTACATTAACCGCCGCCTTATACTCATAAGTATCCATCTTAGCCTTATGCTTAAACCTCTTTTCAATACTTTTAGCCTCTGCCTTTTGTAAATCTTCTCGGGATTTTTTTTTGTTTGCATCAATTTTAGATTGAGATCCGCTCTCAACATTTTCAATATTTGCTTTGTGTCCCAATAGTTGCTCAATTTCTAATTCATTTTGAGATTGTTGTATTTCAAATTTTTCCTCATTCTTCTCTCTTATTTTGTCTAACTCGTCAACACTATCATCATTTTTAGCTGGTCCTTGCATCTCTGTACCAATTTTAACTCTAGGTACATCAAAAGCTTTACCTTTTAACCCGGCTAATCGTTCATTTAATCTATCAACATCATTTATTATTTTATTAGTTGCTTTATTAAAGGAATTAGAAAGGTCTTGAGTCCAACCAAAACCAGGCACTTTTGATAAAGTTGCGAACTTTGCCAGAATTTCATCTACTATAGCAAAGATATTTAGTTGGAAATCTTTAAATACTTTTAAAGACTCTAACAGAGCTATTTTAATTGAATTAGAAAAAGAATTAAAGCTCTCAATTACCCAACCAAGAGCCATAACTATACTTGAGATAAAAACAATAACAGGATTTTTAATTAATGCCAGAAGAGCAAGTCTGACCCCATAAATAGCAGTTGTAACTAAAGCTAACCATTTTAATATAGGTTGTGATAATATAGTTTTTATACCTAAAATAAATGTTTTAACTGGATAGAATGTAGCAACTAAAGCATCAACAAAACCCTCAATTTGTTTGCTATTTTCTTTTATAGTCTTTGCTAACTTCTCAAGACTAGGAATCATAAAATTAACAAACTTTTTGGCAGTTGGAAGTAAAACATTTCCCAAAGCAACCTTAACCTCATAGAATCCATCTTGCATATTGCTGACAGTTCCTAGAAGAGTTTTAGATTGATTTTCCATTAAATTGAAGAATCTTCCACCCTCAGAAGTCATATTCTCCAAAGCCTGTTTTACTAGATCAAAACTTATAGCTCCAGATTCTTTTAGTTTTAAAACTTCTGCTTCTGTTTTTCCTAATAATTTCGCTAATTCTGCAAGCAATGGAACACCAGCTTGAGTAAACTGATTTAAATCTTGACCTAATAACCTACCTGTTGATCTAACCTGACCAAATACCAATGCTAATCTTTGCATATCAACGCCAATGCCAGATGCTATATTACCAAGAGTTGACATTGTTTTAATAATATCCTCTTGAGCAATGCCATAAGCTAGTAATTGCTTAGTTGTTGAAAATATCCCTTCTATTTCGAAAGGAGTCTTTTTTGCAAATTTTATTAAATCTTTTTGCAATTCTGCGGCTTTCTTGGCAGAACCCAGCATCGTAGTTAAAGCAATATCTACTTGCTCCATAGCTCCCGCCGCCTTTAAACTAGATTTAAATAAATTCTTGAATTGATTAGCAAGGAATCCAATACCAACAATGGTTGCTAATTTCTTTAATCCTTTTTCAAAAGAGCTGACATGTTTTTTAGTTTCCTTAGAGCTTTTGCCAATATCTTTAATATTGCCATCAAGTTTTTTGGTAGTATCAACAAGCAATTTGCCATTCTCAAACTTGCCTTTTAGGGTTATTTCTATATCCTCTTTATTAGCCATTGTCAGAGTTCATTATCTTTTCTATCTCAGAGAATGACAAGCTATTATCCTGTAGATTCTTTGGATCTATTTTTTGCTTTCTTTTAGTCTTTCTATTTAGAGAATCTATTTGTGTTTTTGCTTCTTTACTACCGCCAACATATGCACCTGCCAAGGCTTGAGAATTAATTTTATTGACATTTTCTCTTTCTGATAATTCTATAGCATACTCAAGAGATTTCATCATCTCCAACTCATCCATATCCTTAATCTGTTCAATTGTCCATCCGTAGAACCTGCTAATATATGAGTAAACAAAAATTGTATCCTCTTTTGTTGTATTGCCTTTTTTTTCATTAATATAAGAAGAAAGCTCTTTTATTTTATTACAGATATTCTCAATGAATAATTTAATTTGTTCTGCTGTTATAGAAATATGTTTTGTTGATTTTAATATTATTTTATCTGATGGTTTCAGAAAAGTCCAAATTGAGTCTTTAACTGATTTTTGATAGTCTTTAATAAATGCTTTTTCAACATCAATTAACTTCATCTTGATTTTGTGAACTTTTTTTAGATATTCTTGTGTTTTCTGGATATGATCTTGAAAGCTATCTGCTTCATAATTATAAAAGGATAGAACTCTTGAGATAAAAAAGGCTTTCCGCTCTTGATTCAGACCTTTTAGTTCGCAAACTTTATCATTAATAATTAATTCCATTACATATAATATTGTCTTTATCTAGGCAAAGACAAAGACAATATCTTGAATGTTCATCTTTACCTTAATAAATTATTTATTAATATATTTATCAATTGAAATATAATCCTCAACTGATGGCTGTAATACTTGGATAGTTGCTTCCATAGCTGAATGCTCATTCTCTAAAAAGTTTAATGGAGTTGATGCGGTGCCAACACATTTAGGATAAGTTGTTGTTCTAACTCTACCGCCAACATTTTCACTAAATATGGTAAGCTCAAACTCTCTAAAATATGCACCAACCTGACCAACTTTGCTTTCCAATAAATAAGTGCTAATTGGATTTACTGTAAAAGTTGCAATATCTCCTGTGGTAAGTCCAATTGTGCCAGAACCACCATTAAAAGTAATTCCCTGATATTCAACAGTTGACCCTGATGGAATAGTGATGGCAGAATCATTAATTTTTAGATCGTCATCTTGATAGGTAATAGAACCACCAATATCAGTATCAATATAAATATCAACTGTAGCAGTCCCAGTCGCAACCACTTTATAATTACCAACTTTTAAATCGGCGGCAGTTCCAACCGCAATCGAAGCGATGCCAGTTGTTGCATTAACAACAGAAGTATTAAGAGCATTTGCTATTGTGGTTACAGAGCCGCCGCTTTCTCCTGCACTGGTCTCGGTTTCTGCTGATGCAGTCCAGGGCTTCAAGAATCTTAATATCTGCTTATTGTATTGTCTAATTGGAAGAGATATTTCGCCAGATGCCATGCCAGGTGCTACAGCCCAAGGGACTTTCGCAGAGCCTCCAGTTAGTGGTATTAATTCAGATTTTAAATCCGCCTCCGCAGAACCTACAACTTTTGCCATACCCCAATATGTAGGGTCTGCAATATCTTTAAAGGTTACATTATGTATTCCAAAATTATTTATTAAAGGTTCGTAACTCATGATATTTTTATTAAATTGCTATTTATTAAACTTTCAATAAAGGATTTGTCAATTCCTTTTGGAATTTCCTCTCCTTTTACTAATTGAAATTTCTTATTACAATGAATAGATTTAGTTTCAATTGCAATATATTTTTTTTCTTTTTTTTCTTTATAAGATGGAGTGTCATCTCCTTTATTTTCTCTACTCATATATTAAAAATTAAGTGGTTAAAGAATTTTTATTATTAATTTCCATCCTTAATGTTACTCCCTCTCCGCTAGATTTAGAATATAATTCTATATCATTTGTTAAGTTAGCACTAATTAACCTTACTTTATTATTATTTAATAATGTAGTAAATAAATCATTAATTGTAAACAATTTATTTAATAGTAAGTCCATTTTAGTCTTTAAACTTGATATAGGATTATCTGTATAGCCAATAATTATAATTAATTCTATAATATATTTTTCATCAACTATATCCTTAAGAAAATTATCATAATCTATATTAACTAATTTAATAAATAATTTATCAAGTTCAGTATCACTAGTTGATTTTAAATTAACCTTCAATTCTTCTACAGAAGTAAAAGAAGCCTCATTTAAAGCTACATCTTTAATATTAGCAATAATTGTATCAAGATCAGTTGACATTATAATTTATAAAGTTTTTTAACTCCGCTCTTAATATTGCTTTCTCACCAGAAGCAAGACCAAAGAAAGGAGTCCTTTTATCATTCCCAGAAGCCTTATTTATTGACTCAGCATTACCAAAAAACATTTGAGCTTGGTTTTTAGATCTGTTTGTTGTTAAGCTATTCCACATTGAGCCGCTAAAGGTTAAATCCCTAATTTTGGTATTTCTACCCGCTATTTGCTTATAAGAACCATATTTAAAACTATATCCTTTCATTTTATTACCATCAGACCCAATTCCTTTCTCTTGAACCCTCCTTTGTATTGAAGAATTTAATAGCTTTGCTGTATCTTCTAAAAACTCACCAGAATCCATCTCTTTTTTTATAGATAATATCTTGTTAGATAATCTTGATAAATAATTATTTTTTACTTTCATATTAAAAGCCATTACCTAGAAAGAAAAGAAAATGTTGAAGCTGAATCCGCTTTCTCGTTATAGTCTGCTTCTCCATCCTCATCATAATCTATTTGTAATAAGGCTAATCCATCTTTAATGCCATCTATATAGCTTTTCTCATACATATTATAACCCTTAAAACCTTCAAAAGATTCTTGATCTACCATTAAATCTTGATATATTTTAGATAGCATATAATAAGCGAAAGCCTGTTGTAATATTTCAAGATTGAGAATATTATCCAGAGGATTAAAATCTGATTCATTTAATTTTCTTAAATAAGAAAAGACTTTATTATGAAGGTCTAAATTTGCTTGATTGTATTTTTTAGAAATCAAAGCATCTGGTACTTTGGTGCTATTAGATAAATCTGATTCTAATTCTGTTAAGTAATCTCTACCAATAAACTCTATTGAATATGTTAGGTTCGATGATAAAGAATTGCTAAAAGATAAAGAATCAGTTGTATTTGCTGTTATTTGGTATTCTGTGTCATCTATAACAACATACCAATCTACAAATTGATCTTCTGTCCAAGAAGCTGTGCTATCAGTAATACTAGATGAATCATAGCTAGTTGTAGTTCCTGTTATTTTATCAAATAACTTACTCATCTTTTTATACTAAAGATCAGATGCAGGAAGATCGGCATCCTTAGAGTTATCTACAACTTTTGCTTTTTGTTTAGTTTTTTGTTTAGTTTCTTTAATTTCTTCCCAATAATCATGATTTCTAAGATATTCAATTAGAGTTTTATGTTCAGTTTCTAAGAAGTCTCTAAACTCTATTTTTTGATCTCCAAAATTAACTTTACCAGTCCTGGTAACTAAATTCTTAAATTTTGCCATTGTCTTTTAAATTATGAATAAAGGAGATGAGAATTTATCTCCTTTAAACTTTTAATATTAAAGATTTAATCCAGTAATAATACCATGCCCAGATTTTGCATTTTTGACTTCAAGAGTTACTTCGGCAAGTAGTCTTTGAGTTTCGCCATCTGTTCCATTTGTTCCTGCATCCGTACTTGTCAGACCCCTCATTACTCTGATATTAACATCATTCATATCAGCAATAATTACTTTATCTTTAGGGAAATTATGACCAGTAAAAATAGGAGCTACAATACCCTTATCTTCAAGAGTGAGATCACCCACGAATGCCGTAGTAAAGTTGCCGATAGTTGTGTCATTATTCGCCTTAAATACTGTTGGATTAGTTGCAGAAGTATTTAATGCTGACAATTTACGACCTTGATTTGGAGCGCATAGAATCATAGGATTTATCAACATACCGCCTTTGCCTAAAATGCTTTCAATAACATCATTGATTTTTGTCTGACTTAAGGCGCCGCCTGTAGCCTCAATATTGCCACCAGAAGCAGAAATAAATTGAACCAAACCACCCAAAGTTCCCTGAACTGTTGACGATCTTTGCACCCTAACACCATGAATTACAGCATTTTCTAATTTTCTTGCGAATCTAATTAATCCCGCCTTAACTTGATTAATCATAGATGTACCCTTATCATAAGAACTAGAAGCAATAGCAGTAGCAGAAAGATGAGCCACTTCGTCAATGATTTCAGTATAATTATATTCTGCCTTACCTTCGTGTTTAATAGCATCACCAACATCAGAACTCTCATTTCTAGGGGTGGAGTTAAGAATAATAACATCACCAACTACCAAAGTAACCCCATTAGTAGAGCCATAATCACGAACAATTGTTATTTCTGTAGCAGAATCAACAGAAGCAATTTGTGCTAATTCACTTTTAGAAGCACCCGCAGAAGATTCAAAACGAATAATAGAGCCAGCTTCAAGACCCTCAGTTGTTCCTACTGTAAATCCAGTCCCATCGCCATCACTATCCCAATCAGTAATTGCAGAACTATATTGAGTCATTGGATTATTTATCCACTCATATTTTGTATTAGTTACGATCGGTGTTCCTGTAATAGGATTATAAGATGTACCCAAACTACCAAATAATTTAAGAAAAGAAGGTGAGTTTGCAATTAAAGTGTCAAATTCTGGTGAGACATCTCTCACTAAATTTGTAAAATCATAAGAATTTTGTGTCATTTTTAGGTAAATTTCTGAGCTAGTGATAACATAACTGGATCAATTTTTCCCTTATTTGCATTAGGATTGTTATTTAGAGCATTGTTTGCAGGCTGGTTATTTTCAGTCTTACTCCTTGTGACAGTCTTAAATAAATAAGGTTTTGATTCAATTAAATTAGTAACTCTATTATTAATATCTCCCTCAATATTTGCAGATTCTAAAAGACTATTGCTATCAATAAACTTTAAAGCATCTTCGATATTATGAGGATTAAAGCCAGTCAACTTGTTAGAAATTTTATTTTTAATTCCTTCAAGTTTATTATTTTTCTTTTCAATCTCAAGATTATCTGTTAATTCTTGAATTGTCTTGTCTTTTGTAACTATGACCTCTTCAAACTTTTTCTCTTCAAGTAATTTGTTTTCATCCTCTTTATTCTTCTGATCTTCATAAACTTTTAATTTTTCTTTTAAAGATTTATTACTTTTTTTTACATCTAAAAAAGTATCTAGTGGAACTGTTGGTTTTTCAGTTTCACCATCAACATTTCTCTTAGATGAATTTTGATCGTCTAATTGAGTTTGATCGTTATTATTCTTAGAATCTAAATTTTCTTTGGTCATTTTTCCTCTTTAGTGAGTTAATAAAAATATTTTTCCCTATATTTAAAGGTATAAACTATATATATATAATGATTAAATTAAGAAGCAAGTTTTTAAATTACTAATAATGGATAATTATCTTTTTCTTCATCAGAGAGAGGGATAATATTATGCCTACAATTCCATAGTTTCATTCTTGATGCCCTTATAATATCAAGTTGCGATGCAGGGAATCTATGCCATACCCATTTTTTACAAGGTATATCCCTTGTAATAGCATCATCAGGACCAGCATATAAATACCAATTGAATCTCGAAGATTTAAACTTACTAACATTAGAATCAATAAAAAGCCTTGACATTCCTGTATTTAATAATGTTGATCCATTTCTTGAGTATGCAGGATATATATCTTTTAATTCTTTTATTAAAGTTTTTTGTGGGATTCCTTTTGCTAGGTTCTGCGTTAGCAAGTCTTGAATATCAGTTTTAAGAATCTTGGTATTATCAACTAATGAATCTAAAATAACTGATTTTTTTTTTGAAATAGCTTTTAAATCTATTTTAGAAAGATTAATTGAAAAATTATTACTTAAATATTTTTCTGATGCTTTAATGAAGCTATCAAAGCCCTCTTCTTTAATTGAGCCACTATTCGCAAACTCACCTTCTTTATTATTAATGATCTTCTTTAAATCATTGTCAATAGACACAGCAACTAATGATGAAGCTGTAAATGGTGGTTTTGATTGATTTAGATCAATTGTTTTGCCTATTGCACCATCTTTTATTTTCTCAAATTTAGCCTTTATTTTATCAGCTAAATCATCTATATATTTAATTATTTTATTAGAATCTTTAATGGCTTTCTTAGTGTTTTTAATTTCTGCCATTAAATAAAATAAATAAACATATGAGCATTAGCCAAGAATAATAAGCAAAATAAAGAACTCATAATCTTATATCTATTTTTAAACTTAACTCTAATAGCTCTAAATAAAGATAATAATGATAATATGGCAAAGAAAATATTGATTATTGCCATAACTAAGCTAATTGTCATTGTCATTGTCAGTTTTTATTTCTTGATTATCTTCTTCTTGACCAATTTTATTAAAAGCATCTAAATTGTCAATTTTATTCTCATTTTCAGAATTGACTGCTTTATTAGAGTTAAATAAATCAAATAACTCATCTCTATCTAAATCAGGATTGACAGAACTTAACCAGTCTATAACTGTAGCTACATTGTTTTGAATTTCAATTAGCCAATCCTCTGCAACTTTCTCTTTAGGTTTGTTTTCAGAGTAATCAATTAACATTTCTACTCCAACAGGGATTTTATCTTTATTATCTCTATTGTGAACAGAACATAAAACTTTGAATAAATCATTTTCGTTTCTAGTCCAGACATCTCTCTTAGCATTTATTTTAGCGAATAACTCATCTTTATCTAGTTGCTTATTTTCCGCAGACCTTACAGAGTTGGTAGATACCAAGCCATCTAAAGGAATATCATAAATAGAAAAGAGCATTTTTAAATTAAATATTATAGAGTCAATAACTTCTTTAATTGAGCCACTATTCGCAAACTCACCTATTTCAAAGTTCTTTCCGCTGTCAACTCCTGGCACCTCAGAATTTTGAACAGAAAAATGAATTAATCCAAGTGGATCTACAACCCCATCTTCAGGAGGTTCGATATTAACTACATATTTTAATCCAAAGGAAGTAAATTTCTCTAAATATTTCAATTCAGTTAAGCTCATATTTATTGATCTTATATAGGCTTGTACATCATCATCCTTATGATTCCAGAAATCAGTCGCATCCCCCTCATCTCTAAAAACTACAAAAGGAGCAAAGGCAGAGTCAGTTTCTTTATGTCCAAACAACTTTTCGTATTCTGCTGATGCTTCATTAATACCCTCCTCATTATCTACATCTATTGTCTTTCTGGCTTCGTTAATATCTGTTGTAACTTTTTTATAATCTTTAGTCCATACCTCGTGAATTGGTATTATTACCGCTCCATTATTAAGGTCATTCATAGTATCTTGGATAAAAGCTATCTGTGCCGCTTTGTCTAATTCATCATTTCTAGGATATATTTCTATTGTATCATTAGGGATAAAAATAATCTTTTTCTTCCCAGTGCTGTCAGTAATAACCTTATAGATTGTTGTGTTTAGAAGGTTGGTATTCTTCTCCGCCTGTTTTATAGAAGTAATAACATTATCATTATATAAATTATTTAATAATTCGTATAACTTATCATTATAAAGAAATTTGTCATTATTTAAATTAGTTTTTTCCTTTGGTGTTTTAATAATTTCCTTTCCTTCTAAATAGAATTTTCTATTAGGTTGAGTGGCATAAACTCTTGAGATAGAATCAATAAAAAACTTTAATAAAGGCAAACATCTAACAATCTTCAACATTTCTCTACGAATATTATTATTAGATATTGATTGTTTTATATGTCCTGCTAAATAAGAACTTCCAAAGCCATTATAACAATCAAGTAACTCTGTAGTTCTTTTTCGTCTTTCATCTTCTGTCATTTTTCTGACTCTATATGGTGGAGTCAGGGTAATTGTAGGAGAAAATTCATAAACTTTATCTGATTTAACTTTTTTCCTTGTAGGGAAAAATACATTCTTTATATTTTTTATATCCATAATATATTTTTGTTAATTTAATAACTCTTTGTAAAAGTTTTTTTCCTAAAATTCAATATTGGATATTCTACCCAGTAGAAATACCCATTCCCATCTGTAAAATGGGTTAATAATATATTTGATTTATCAATCTCTTTTGCTTTCTCATTCCAGACCACTTGCTCATAGTCTTGAACTAACTTAACACATGATTTATTAAATGTAACATGATTTTTTGCCAATTTTGCATTTGTGCAGTTTACTCTATCTCTAACAGAAGGGTTTGCATTTGGAACTTTATATTTTACAGATCGAAAATAGTTTTTAAAAATATTATCAATTATTTGGTAATTTGTAATATTAGAACTAGCTGACCCATTTCTACCAGAAGCGTCACCATAAACAACAACATCAATATCTCTAGGAACTTTCTTAATTATTTCAAGACAGGCTTCTTCTGTATTGCTGTGTCTTTTACTGACCCATTCTCCTAAGAAGATAATATTTTCATCATTTAAGACTTGATTCCAACTTACAGAATATGGAAAAACATTAAAATCAAAACAGAAATTAAGGGGATAATTATTCATAATTACAGCATCCTCTTTTCTAACATGTTTATCGCGATCAAAAGCATAGTAAACATTTCCAGAGGTTAAATTTACAAACTCACCTTTTAAATATGCTTTAAGTAAGGTTTCGTCATATTCCTCTTTTAATAAAGCAATGTAATTTGGTGGAAGATATGGGTTGTCCTCAGTCTTTGCTCTGATGAGTCTTTTAAGTTTACTAGCTTTTTCTATAAATAAATGATAAGTTGCCTTAAAACCTTCTGGAGTGGTTACAATGAATAATTGTGTAGTTTTATTTCCTCTTAACCTAGCTAAGGACTTTTTAAAACATTCTAAAGCTTTACTCATTTTTACAGTATCAAATTCATCAATTCCAACATAAGTAAGATTTGAACCAACTATTTTATTTGGCTCTTCTAAAGTGTAAATTCTTAATGAGCCATATTGACTAGTAAATATGTTATATTTTTCACTAAACTTAAAAGGAATATTATAATTATCTAGTAATTCTTTAAAATCCTCAACAAACAACTCTTTTGCAAGTGGTAGTGTTGGATATAATATTAATCCATTAGATTTGTTATTATCATCTCTAACATTACAAATATGTTGTATCAAAGTTTTTCTCAGAAAGCCATAAGTTTTTCCAGCTCCAAGACCAGATACTAAGGCAATAATGGGATCCGTTGCTTTTAAAAACTCGTATTGATGCGGTAAAAAATCTTGTTTATCAACCTGTAAAGCTAATTGCATATTGTATCAACATAAATTTCTTTTCCATCTTGATAGGTAAAGCAATTTAAACATTCTTTTTCTTCTATAATATCAGAATCTTTGCAATAATAATTTACATTATATTGCTTGGCTATAGCTACATTAGAAAACATAATTATTATAAGATAATAGATTGCTATTATAAAGTTTTCCCATTTTTTCCAATTAATCGTCATAATAATTTTTATTTAAGTTTAATTACTCCGTCAGCTTTTCCCTCATTGGTAAAAGTAACTGCCTTATATAGTTTTTCTTCATCTGCGACTAATGTCGTTTGTATTGGTTTTCCGTGTACTCTATCAAGAATTTCTTTAATCGCAGATAGTTTATTGTCGCCATCACTTCTGACAATCTTCATTAGCTCATAAAATAACCATCCGCCCTCTTGTAAGACTTTTGCTAATTCTGCTTTATCTTGATTGTTTAGTTTTTTTGATTCTTCTTTTATTACATAATCCTCTATTACTCCAAAGGCTTCTTTAAAGGTTTGTTTTCTTTTATGGGCTTTCATTCTTGCTTTACCTCCTTCGCTTGCTATCTCTTGCACTTCTATTGCACTTAAGTTTTGAAGCCTCCCCCTTGCTGTTAGATTATCTAAGTTTGGATTTTTATTTGCCATAATTATTTATTTTCTATTATTCCCAACCTTACCGCTTGTTCTGGTTGTTTTAATACATTACAAAGAAGGGAAATAGCATCATGTATTTTATCCCTCTTTGAGAGTTGTTCTTCTGTTGCTTGATTCCAGTCTCTAACATTACAGGCTTTTTTTATTTTCTCTGCAACTTCGCATATGTAATTATGAAATTGCAATTTATTATTATAACTGTTGTAAATCGCACCACACATTTTTTTATAACTTTCTCCGCTATTATTTCTATATTTAATTAAATTATCAAATAACCACTCATAAACTTCAATTTTTAGTTTAGGATTAATATTTAAAGCTATATCTATAAACAATAATGGATGTACCCAAGTTTGAGCTTTCCTCCCTCTACTTTTTATTAAAACATCTTTATTATATTTCTGTTCTAAAGACTTTATAAATTCTTTGCTAGATTCTTTATTAAAATATTGTGTAATATTAAATAGAGATAAATCATTTAATGATCTCCATTTATTACCTGCTTTCACTAAATCAGTTGCACTAAAAAATTCACTTTTAGATTTTTGAGAGATTTCTTTTCCGAACAATTGTCTTTTCATTATTACCTCAGTCTTCATATATAAAACATTTAAATTAACTAACTAAATAAAAGTTTATATATAAAAGTTTTTATTTGCAAGTTTTTTATAAAAGTTTTTTTCTTCTTTGATTCCTTTTTTATTTTTAAACATTCTTTTATTTGATCTTCTGTAAGTTCTTTCATTTTTATAATTTTACTATTTAGAGGTTCTATTTTTATTTGTAGATCAGTCTCTTTAATATACTCCTCTATCACTTTCGGGTCAGCTAGTTCTAAATAGGCTTCTGCTTTTGCTTTACCTCCTTTGCTTGCTATGGCTCGCACTTCTTTTTTACTTAAGTTTTGAAGCCTCCCCCTTGCTGTTAGATTATCTAAGTTTGGATTTTTATTTGCCATAATATTTTAATTACTAAATAAATTTATAAATATAAGGATTAGTCGTTTGTTTTCTTGATAAAAACTTCTTTTCCAGTAAAAATTCAATTGCTTTTCTTATGGTTTGTTTGTCTTTCTTAAGTGTCTTAGCTATTGCTTCTTGAGGGATTTTAAACTCTTTTCTAATACCATCGTGCTTTTCCCTCAAAAAATCTAATAAGAAAAAAGCAATTGGATTTGATGCAAGGCTCAAAATTTCTTCTTTTCTTTCTTCTCTTAATAAAGCATTTTTTTCATTTTTATTTGTCATAATTATTTATTTTCATTCTGTAAAACAGTTGCAGGCAAGTCTTTTATTGATTTTATTGATTCATGGACTTCTTTAAAAATCTCAGGATAGTCAACTTGTAAATTTTTCTTCCCTACAAGATAAGAGGATAATTTATTCAAAACTTCATCAGAACCATAATCCTTAAATTTTGTAAAATGATCTACCGCTTTTAAGTGTAATTCTTTTAATTTTTTTTTAGTTAATCGCTTTATATCGTGATCTAATGTGCCACAATATCTAACTTTATCATTAACTTTATCATTTGAGCCTTGAAATTCAATGCAAGAGCTTCTAACTATTCCGTCACAATATATGGTTAGCACTTCTAAATACTTATTATTTTCGTCTGGCAATGTTCTTGTTATTTCATTACCATAATCGCCTTTAATTATATTCATTTTATTATTGATTTAGTTAAATAGTTAATTACTCCTTTAGTATAGTAACCCTGTTTTAACTTGTCAAGTAATTATATTAATATTTTACAATTAATTTATTATATTATATATCGCCTGCCTACTGACTCCAAAATCGCTGGCAATCTCCGCTACTGTTTGAGTCCGATATAACCTCCTTATCTTGTTTTTATCAAGTATTGGAGGTCTACCTGGCTTTTTATTTGATCTAGCGTGACCATCTTTTACTTTCTGGCTGTGTTCTTTAAATTGTTCTGGTGTAAGTTTCATTCTTTTATAAAATAATTTTTTCCATTTTTTCTAAAATATTTTATTTTATCTTGTTTCAGTTTTATCCATAATTTCGCCGCTGTAGTTGCCCAATTGTCAGCAGGTTTTTTTATACCATTATTTTCGCCTATCAATAATGCTTTTTCGTCATAATAGCCGATAGTTTTTTGCAATTCGTCTAAAACTGTCATTATATTAAGACTTAAACAATAGTCTTTTATTTGTGGCAATTCATCAATTATTTGCTCTAATGTGTAAGCAGGAATAAGCCTATCATCAGAAATTCTCTCAAAATAATAAAAAGCATCTCCACTAGTGCCGTCAATTCTCTCATAATAATAAAAAGCATCTTCACCTTCAAAAGCATCTTCAAAACCTAGTTCCTTTAATTTTTTACTTGTTTCTAAGTCTGTGCAAATTTTATCTAACATAATTTATTTTGTTTTATACCAATCTATAAAAGTTAATACCGTTTCTTCTTTCTCTGTTTCTTCAAATTCATAATCATAATAATCAAGTACATCCTCAATATTAGCTGTTTTTAATTCTACAGCTTGCTTTAATATTTCTGGTTTTATAAACCACTCCTCATTGACTACTAAAAGTCCTCCAATGTTTCGCGCTCCCCAATAGCCTGTAATTGTTTCTCCATCGTCATAGCCATCTCCCGCTTGAAATTCTGTTCCTTCGTCTGATTTGCAACTTTTTAACTTTCCGTTTTCATATTTATAAAAGCATATATCTGAATAGCCTGACCTTTCTAATAATTCAATTAATAAATCATTTATTGCTTTATTATATGCTTTTAATAAGTCTTTTGTTTTAGTGCAAAATTTCATAGTTTTTTTGATTTAGTTAATTAATTACTCCCTAATAATAACAATGCTTTTTTATATGTCAAGTAATTATATTAATATTTAACTCTTTTTATCCACCATGCATAAATTCTTGTCTTATCCCTTATGTTTTAAAAAGTTCTGAAATTTCCAGATGTTGCTCTTTTGTAAGAAAATTTATAGTCCAAGTGCAAATAAGAGTGTTATGCTCATACTTTGGCTTTTGAGTCAATGTAAAATCTATTTTTTCTTTTACTAAATGACAACTATATCTTTGCACTTCTATATTTGCTTTATTAAAAGGTATAAATTTTGTTAATTCTCTAGTACACATAATTATTTATTTAAAGATTCTATATATTCGTGGCTATCCTGTTTACCCATTTCGTAGTATTTAGTCCATTCTTCAGACCAAGATTTTTGAATCTTACAAGCATTCTGATGATCAGCACAGGTTAACATCTCACCTAACTTTTTTACAAATGATCCACCGTACTTAATCATAGCATTTTGTACGAAATATCTCTCTATATCAAATCTATCTTTATTCATAATTATTTATTTAAGATTATTATGAATAAGGAAGTTGATTATTTACTCAAGAGAGTAAGAGAAGCTTTTCAGAGTAACAGGTGCTGATTGTGTATCCCAATATTCAGCAGCTTTAGAAGCTGCTTCTTTTGAGCAGTCATCACAATTTATAGGATAGCCAACAGCATCCCCTATAGTTGTCCCGCAATATACACATAACATTCCGTTTAAAGTCATTTCTGCAATAGTCATA
>CAACVC010000111.1_pt1 | contig 18629 bp, 27 predicted proteins | sample 2381761 | NCBI WGS metagenome assembly CAACVC01 (sample SAMEA5211966, study PRJEB30684) | marine metagenome | biome: Marine; feature: Epipelagic; material: Water | collected 2015-10-15 | depth 45 m
TCTACCTTAATAACTCTTACTCGATTATTTGTCTGCTCTGTCACAAGCTTATTTGAATTTTCATAAACCCATTCTGCTGTTCTTTCTATACCAACACCTTTTTCTGCAATACGTAAATCAATCATACCTTTTTCAGACATTGACTTAAATGTATCTAACTCTGGATCATCAGCAGCTACTACAGTTGTATGATCATATTGCTTTTCGAGAAGATTTTTAATCTCTTTACAACCACCGAAATCATAGATCCAATTTTTTTCATCTAATTCATCTGCTGTAAACCATAATTTACATTGTAATCTATAGCCATGAATTAACTTGCAATGACTATCTGCTCTCCACTGACGAAAGGCTGTACTACCCATCGGTATAATTTTTGTTGATACATATCTCATACTATTATTATGATATAGATTAATTAAAAATCAACTATTTTTTAAATAATGGTTGACTCTGAAAAAAATAAATTTATAATATCTTTAGATAAGAGAGAAGGGACGAGATAATTATCTATATTTTTTTACAATATACTCGAAACTATATCGATAACTCTCATTAACTTTACCGAAAATCTTATTTTTATTTAAAGAACCAGCTTGACCGTTTTTTGCTTTAATCACTATATTTCCTGGTCTATTTGGGTCTTGTAAATTAGTTACAGTGCCTTGGGATTCCTTACCTTTTGTATTTTTATATCTGATAATATCACCTACTTTAAGATTTGTATTATCTTTATCATCAACCTTAGCAGTGGTATTCTGACTTAGATCTTGTTTTTGTGTTGAAGTAACATCGCCAGTAGTAACACTTGAACCTTGATCAGCAGTAATATTAGTAGTTTGGTTACCAGCTTTTTGTGCAAGTGTCATTTTTAATTGATGATCACGCTCTTTATTTTTTGCATAAGTTGCACGACGTCGTGCATTTCTGTCTTCACGCTTTTTCTTATCTTCTGGTGTTTCGTTCTTTTTGGGTGGTTCAACACCTGGGGTAGATTGCCCTCCACCAAACATCATTTGTTGTTGCATTTGTTTATTTTTTAGTTCGTCAGCTTTAGTTGCAGCTTCTCTCTTTCGTGTTTCGGCTTTTTTTCTTCTATTGGTGTTTGTACCTGGTATAATACCTTTAAGAAAGCCACCAACCTTACCCAATCCTTTTGCTGCAGCTCCTATACCTTTACCAGCCAAATTGGCTGCAGCTAATCCCCCTCTACCTGCTGTTGCCGCGGCACTAGTTGTATTTTGCGCATAATTGCTTTTAATTGGTGATGTTGATGTACTTGAAGTATTTGTGTCTTTTTCTAAAATTTTTTTAAATTCACTTCTTTGGTAAATTTCATGAATAATTTTATTATTCTTCTTAAGTTTAAAAACTTTTTCAGTTTTTTCAAATAATTCTTTGTCGTTCATTGAAATATTTAATCTATATGGTATAATAGATATATGTCTGAGAAGAATAATAATTATGAATGGTTAGGTGATGATGTAAGTGAAAGTGAACTTACCGGTGAGAAGGATATTATTGCAAAAGAACTAATGGGTGAAGAATATAGTAAGGGTTATTTTCCACCTATTAGAGTTTATGATAATAAGGTTAAAGCTGATAGAAAATATATTTCATCGCTACCTGATCTACAAAATGGTCCATCGAGTTTAATTCAAGGTGCTGCAGTACCTATTCAACAAGTAGGTATACATAACTTTAAGTTACCTCTTACTTATAAGAAGAGAGATGGTAAGACTATTAATCTCGAAACTAGTGTAACAGGTAGTGTTAGTTTAGAAGCTCATAAGAAGGGTATTAATATGTCTCGTATTATGAGAAGTTTTTATGATCATAAGGATGATCTATTTAGTATTGATAATATTAAAGATGTATTAGAGTCGTATAGAGAGAATCTTAAATGCTTTGACTCAAGAATTATGCTTAAGATTTCATATCCTATTAAGCAAACTAGTTTACGTAGTGGGTTAGAAGGTTACCAATATTATGATGTAGTATTTGAAGGTGATCTAACTAAGAGTGGGGAGTTTAAGAAGTATATTCACTTTGATTTTGTATATTCATCTGCATGTCCTTGTAGTTTCGAACTTAGTGAGCATGCTGAAAAGTACCGTAACCGTGCAACAGTACCTCATAGTCAACGTAGTGTTGCAAGAGTTAGTGTTAAGTTTGATGATATGCTTTGGGTAGAAGATATACAAGAGTTATGTTTAGCTGCTCTACAAACTGAGACCCAAGTAATGGTTAAAAGAGAAGATGAGCAGGCGTTTGCTGAACTAAATGGTTCAAATTTAAAGTTTGTAGAAGATGCGGTACGTTTAATGTATGAAAAATTTAGTAGTGAGTCTCGAATTAAAGACTTTAAGATTGTAGCTTCTCATAATGAAAGTCTACATAGTCATAATGCTATATCAGTTATAGTTAAAGGCGTTGAAGGTGGTTTTTCTGCTGGAGTTGCTAGAGATGTATTTGAAACTACTGGTTTAAGATAATTAATCTAAATTACCTTCAGCACTTACATCGATTAAACCGCCAAGTTGTTCGATGAAATCTTTACCAACGAGTATTTTATACTCGTTTTCTTTTCTATCGCCAATAGAAAATTTCGTTGCTGGGTATTTTTTATCACCTATTTCAATATCAAATAGTACTACTGGTCTTGTTTCAATATTTCCTGAACCAATATTAATATCAATATGTTCTACTAATTTTTTTCTTAATTTCTTATTATCTATAGTATCAAACGTTACCTCGTCACCGTCTTCAACTATATTAACACCGTGTAATACATTATAAGCCCCATTGCCACTATCTATTTTAGCTTCAATAGGACCTAATTCTTCAAAAGTTATAGTTTCTATTAAACCAAGAGGTTTATTAGATTCAAAGAATTTTTTAAAAGTAATCACATTATTATTTATGCTTTACCTTCATTCTTTACATCTTGAATTTCTTTTCTAATAACTTTAGTTAATTTTGCAATTTCTAAAAGAGCTTTTCTTGCTCTGGTACCAGCTGCAGCTACACCTTTTTCATTAAATTTTTCAACTTCTTCCGTAAAAGAATTAAATTGTTCAGTTAAAGTTTTAATATTTTCTTCATTCATAATAATTTATTTATAGAGACTATATTTTTTTTCAAACATTTTATATATATTCATTTTTTAAGGTAGTCTTATTAAACCAATTACCGTCGTGGTAGTGTTTACCATAATTACTGAAGGTACTAACATCATAACCGGTAATTTTCTTATTCTTTAGAAAATTATTAAGCATTAGTGGACCTGTACTATATAATACTTCAATTGTACGTGTTTTTACATTTTTTATATTATCAATTTTTTTTATAGCTTTTATATATAGTAGTAGTTCTTTGTAAAGAGTTTCTTTTTTATTAGCATATAATAAAAAAGGTCCATAATGTTCTTTATCTTTATCAAATTTTTCTTTAAAAAATATGCAATTATCACTAATTAATAATTCTTCTATATTTGAATACAATTCAACATCGATATCAATATATAATCCTCCGAAATTATACATAATATAATACTTTGCATAATCTATTTTTTCAATTTTTGATTTAAATTTTATTTTTTCATTTTTTAATAAACTATCTATACTTTTATCATCCCAAAAAGTAAAATTCCAATCAGGTAATTCTTTTTTCCATGAATTAATATTTTTAATATATTTTTCAGGTATATTTTTATCTTTCCAAGTGTAATGTAAATTTTTCGTTATATTTGTTGTTTGCATCTCCGGTCCACATTATTGAATTATTTAAATGTTTTCTATCTTTATAGGTTTCATCAAGTAAATATACATCAACATTATTAGGTTTAAATTTATGTAAAGCATAATGATCAGCATTCCAATCAATAAAATTATTTTCTGTGAAAATATAATTTACAATTTTATCAATATAAGTTTTATTAATTTCAGTATTTTTAAATAAAAGAAATCCTTCATTACTAAAAATATCATCATTAGACTCACTCTTTACAGTTAGTATATCATAGTTTAATTTAAAAACTTCATCAAAATTTTTAAGAGCTATAGTATCTACATCTAATGATAAAACGTTATAATTCTTTTTTAATAATTCATAAATTGATAAAAATCTTGAATGACATGTATAAAAACTTCTCGGGCTATATAAGACTTTTTTAATATCTAAAATATTTTTAATTTTATATACATTATTCAATATCATTTTATCATTTGTTTTTAAAAGAGTCTTTTTTTCACTCATTAAAGGGTGATCTTCTATAATATTAATATTTTTATATTTAGATTTTATTTCATAAAGTTGTTTTTCAGTAAAATCGACAACTCTTACAAAAATATCTGCTTTTATATTGACATTAATTAACGAATCTAAAAAAGGGTAGAGATATTTTACATAATTGTAATCAGTTGAACATGTAATAGCGTTATTCAAAATAGTTTTCATATTTACTTTTTCTTCTTACATCTAAAGTTGTACAATGGTGAGCGCCGCTAAAAATTTCGCAGTGTCTAAAAGGGGTACCTATTGCTTCTATATTATATTTTTTAAGTTTTTCATTCAAAACCTTTTCATATTGCGGGTGACATACAATTAATTCTTTTGATATACTAAAAACATTTAATTCAATTCTGGGTGAAGCAAGTTTTATACCTTGTTTATTTATTTCAGTCTGACTTCGTTTTCTCATAGGTATAAAAACGAGATCCCATGTTTGTAACTCCTTTGGTAATTTATCTTTAATAAACTCTTTAGTTATTATAGCTAAACCAGGTTTTAAAGGTAAAAAGGAAGAATCAATATGAGAATCAGCAAGCGGTGCTGTTAATATTTTATACTTATCACCTAAAATATTTTGAAGCCACTGTGCTCCTAATCTTTGATTTTCGTTGATAACGTTCATTAATATGTGGCTACCTAATCTCATACAATTAGCAGCATCAAACATTATTTCATGACCGCAATCATAATAATTTTCTTTTTGTTTTATATCATTATAATGTTGTCTACCGGTAGATTCTTCAATCCAGGAAAGATCAAAACTATTATCTGTCATTAGAGGTTTCGGTGCTTGTATCCATTTACTGCCTTGTTTAAAATAATCTAAAAATAAATGGTGTAATAAATTATTTTCAAAATATCTATAACGGCATGTAGGTGGTGATTCTATTATTGTATCACCTATAACCATTGCCATATCCCTTACATTTAATGCTGGGTGTATGGTACTATCAAATATAGGCGTTTTAACATTGCTAATACGTTTTGGTTTTTTAGGACGTTTTACATTAACGTTTAAAGATTCTAATAGTTTAACAAATTTTTCAATATCTTCTGAATGTTCTTCACAATGTTTTTTACTTATAGTTTCATCCCCATACTCATAAAATTTTTTATTACCTATATTATCATGAAAAAATAACTTAAAAGAATAATCAAGCAATGGCAAATCGGTTGGAAAACCATCACCAACAATAACTTCTTCTAATTGGTCCCACTCATTATGACTATTAACTATCAAATTCTTTAAGCTCATTTAATTGTATTTCTAAAGGTTTAATATTTAAGTTATATTTTGTTGCAAGAGATCTATCTAAAACTCTATTAACTTTTTGACCTTCAATACTATCTGTTAGTGTTCTTTTTACAATTATATTTAAAGAATATATTTTTGATATCAATTTACATAAATTATATTTAGATATTTTTTCCGGTGAATGCAAATGCCTAACACCGTCCCAAAAACTATTATTTGAAATAATATTTTTTATATACTTAGCTAATTCTAAAGCAGTTACTCCATTCCATATACAATTATCGTAACCTTGTATTTTATTATCTTTATTTTCGAAAAGCCATCTTAGTAGACCACTATATTGTCCAATAAAAGACGTTCTAATTATTGTACCCCTATTAACTAATTTTTTAGATAATGCATACACATCTGTTGCATTTGTTTTATCATCTTCATTATAATCACCTTTATCACCTTTAAATACACAATCAGAACATATATGAATAAAATGAGCATTATATGTTTTACATATTTCATTTAATGAGTTTGGAAAACTTGAATTTATTATAAAAGTTTTTTCAACACCTACTTCTTTTATTTTTGGTTTTAAAATACCTACACAATTTATAACAACATCATTAGGATTTAATATTGAAGTTAAAAAATTAAAATTAGTTGAAGTTGCATCAAAATTTTTTTTATCAAAGATATAACAATTGTAACTCTTAGATAGAAATTTATGAATATATTTACCCGCGTTACCGTTACCTAATACTATTACTTTCATTAAAACAATCCAATTTTGATAAGTCTACTTTATAATCATCACTGGTAGAACTATCACGATTATTACCATTAACATTGTAAAAATTTTGAATACCCATTACTGCTTGTTCAGGTAACATATACATGTGATAACCAATTTCTTTTACTGGCATTTTTAACATATCATTATAAAATATGGAAGGTCTTCCATCATATCGCATTCGTCTAAACCAATCTGAAGCATGTTTGTTATCAGTTAAAATCATACCACCTTTACCAGTAGAAAGAATTTTTTTAAAATTAAAAGATAAACAATAAAATGTACCTGGTATATACATATCTTTTGTAAAACGCTGAGCTGAATCAACAACAGGTACATTACCTATAGGATATGAACCGGACCAAGAATTATCTATAAACTTTACTTTATAACCTGCATGTATGGCTTGCATAGGTACAGAAATATAAGTACGTTTTGGTACCTCTAGAAACTCGACAGATTCATCTCGTAATTTACAATACTTAAAAGATAAAAAAAGAGCATTAGTACAGCTATCAACTGCTACTGCATACTTACTACCTGCATATTCAGCAATAAGCTCTTCAAACTTATCTATATTTTCCCAAACTGTTTTCATGATTTTTGATATATTAAATTAAAACCTTCAGCGTATTTTGTATTACATTCCATACCTCTAAATTTAGCATAAGTTGTTATTCCTTCTACACTGCGAGGATTTGGATATTCTCGCAGTTCATTTTTATATATTTTAAAATTATTAATCTTAAATTGTAAATCAATTTCGTCTATTTTTTCATAATAATTGCATTTAAAGTTGTTATGAAAAGATTGGGTTGTTGAAGACGGCGTTTCATACATTAAAATCCGTTTAGGTTGATGTTCTTGATACCTTCGTAAAACTACTTCACATGCTTTATAAACTTCTTTATGGTCTAAATTAAAATCATTTTTATTGGGTATATATATTGTATCCGGTTTTAATTCATTATAAATTTTCTCTATTGATTTTAGTAAATAATAACTATTTATTTTTTCATCTTCAAAAGGTAATAAGTTACAACTAGTAAATTGGTCATAAACTTCTTGATATGTTGCTAAGTCTTGCTTACGCTGCGAACAAACAATTAAATGAATATCTTCATTATCCCGTTTTAATTTACTTATTGAACCACCGCAACCAAGCACTTCATCGTCAGCATGTGGAGCTATAATTAATACACTCATAAATATATTATATATGTTCGATTTGATAAATCAAAAGCTTTTTTATCGGGTTAGTGCTAAAATACCTGAACTAGATGATTCTAATCTACGTAATATTTTTTTTACGCTTTTGTTTTTAAAAGAAAAATCAATTTTCAATAACCTAGATAAGCTAACACTAGATATTAATAGACATATTGCTGTATTATTTTTTGCAACCGACAAAATGTGGCCCCGGGACATAAGAAAAGGTTGTTTATCGCAGTTTAAAAAACAAGAATATAATTTTTTTTTAAAGGATAAAATAGATAATCGATTAGATATTTCGAATATAAAAATTGATACAATTGATTTTCAAAATAGTTTTTTAAAACACTTATATATTAATAATAAAAAAGAAATTAATATAATTCTTCAACAAATCGTGGGACAGGTAGAAATAAGGTAGGCCAGAATCTTATCACATCTATATTTGTATCAATATCTTTCAAATCTTCCTCAACACTATAAGAAACTATTTGTTTTTTTATAAAAACTAAGGTTTTTAAGTTTTCTGACCTTTTATAATAAAAAATATCTCTATTACTCTCATACTTATCATTAATAGATAAAGCAAAATCATTTATATCTTCTTGCAATTCATCTAAAATTTGTTTTTTATACGACATTACAAAAGCGGCCCATATCTGCTTTACACGATTTAAATCAATATTATTAAAATCTTCTATATTTTGAATATTGAATATTTTTTTAATTTCTGAATTCATTTTTATATAAAGTAACTGATTCTTCTCCTCTCAATGTACCACAAGCATTGCATTTATTACATGGGTCTATTTCTCGATTGTATAATAATATGTTTCTATGTTTATTGTAATTATTACCAAACCAAATTTCTTTAAAGCTATTTTCATGTATATTACCAAATGTTTTATTTTTAGTCCAATCATTTTCACACAATAAAACATCCCCATTCCAATCAATTAATGCTTTGTAAAAAGGTATATAACATGGTTTATTTAAATTAATTCCATCATTTTTCAAAATTTCAGATCTATTAACAAGCATCATATTATTAACATTATAGTTATGAGCATAAACCATATTAATATCTAAATTACCTTTAAGACTATTAAAATAATCTGTTTTATCTTCATCATACATACTTACACATATCGTTGTACAACCACTTTTATGTAATTTTTTAATTACATCACCTGTTAACCTATCACCATTTGTTACTATTTCTAGAAAATTTATATTCGGAATTATATCTTTTACCATTTTTATACATGAAAAAATATCCGGGTGTAATAAAGGTTCACCAAAACCAGCGAACCCTATCCTATTATTAAAATTTATATTGTTTAAATCATTGCATAATTTTTCAATAGTTTTTAAAGATATATGTTTTGATTGATTTTTATATATGTTAGGGTCATATCTAGGACAAAAACTACATTTTCTATTGCATAATTCAGTTGGATTAATCTGAACACTTTTTAACATTGACTGCGTCTTTGTAAATTGTAGACTTCTTAATTTTTCTTTAAGCATTTTTTAATAATCTCTAAATTAGTTAATGCTAATCTATTTGATTTAAGTTTAAAATTATTATTAAAAATAGTAGTATCATTAACTAAAACAAAATTAGTATAAGAATGTGAACAATAATTATTATCAATAAGATATTTTTTTGTTTCATTCATTCTTTTAACATGATTTTTTATGTCATTCAAAATAAAAGTTAAATAGTAATCTATATTACCTATAGTAACGTGCCCGGGTCTAATTTTTTGTATTTCATTAGTTATACTATTATCAGCAAACATATAACCAAATCTAACACCAGGTAAAGCATATGATTTAGATAGTGTTTTTAAGGTAATGACTCTATCAGAAAATGTAACGTCTTCTTTATAAAAATCAGCATAAGCTTCGTCTAAGATAATATATTTATATTGTTTTAAAAGTGATTGTATACTCTCAATATCACCATTATTACCGTTTGGTGATGCTACATATACAAAATCATTACCTAAGGGTATATTATATTCGGCTTGAAGTAAAGTAGTTAACTGCCAGGTCGGTTCTCCAATAACGGTTAGAGACATATTCTGATTTTTTATAAAAATAAATAATCTAGTTATTAATTCACTAAGACCTAAACCTATAGCTATATTTTTAATATCTATATTATAAAATTCACTTAAAATTTTATAACTATAAAAAGGGTCATTATATTTTGTTAAATCTAATTTAATATCTATATTATAAATATCATGACAGATATTTGCACTTAAATCAATTCTTTGATTATAATAAGGTTTTGTCCAATCAGCTCTCATTTTTTATATAATTATAAAGTAATTTACTACCTTTAAGAAAATTAACTTTTGGTTCCCAACCCAATAATTGTTTTGCTTTCAAATTGCAAACTATTTTACCTTTATAATCACCTAATCTTTCACCTGTATATATAATTTTTGCATTTTTACCATATAGTTCTTGCACTCTTTCTGCAACATTTTTAATACTAATTGATTGGGGACCTTCTAAGTTAAAAATTTGATTTTTTCCTTTATCGGATAAAGCTAATCTATTACCTCTTGCATGGTCAGTAACATATAAAAAATTTCTATATATGCTACCATCACCGGTAACTATTAATGGTTTACCATCAATAGCATTATTAATAAATTTTGACATCACCGTATCAGGATGGCAACCAGGTCCATACGCAATACCATATCTTAAAATTGTAAAATTAATATTTTTAACTTTTTGATAGTTTCTAATTATAGCTTCGCAAGTTAATTTACATGTTGTATAGATATGTTCACTATTAGTTATAGATAAATTTGAATCTTCATTAACTTCTATACTATCACATACACTATACACCCAAACAGTTGAAGAAAATATAATTCTTGATATATTTAATTCATACATTGCATCTAAAGTATTAGTTAAAGTCATTATATTAGTATTAACTGCATGTTTTACATCAGTATGATTTTCTTTACTATCAGATATTGCAGCAAACATATAAACAACATCATATTTTTTTGCTGATAAAGCTTTTTTTAAACTATTATAGTCTAATACATTACAGCAAATATCACTATTTTTATTAATATCTATTGTAGTTACATTATAACCATGATCTATCAATTCATTTTTAGTATATGAACCAATAAAGCCGGAACCACCAATAATAGCAATATTATCCATACCATATTATAATAACTAACCTTTATGAAACCACGGTGATTGCATATTTTTTAATTGGTTTTTTAAAATATAATATTTCTCACATACTAAAGTAGTTCTATATCTCGATTGTTTTATAACTTTATTAACACTATGCATTGTATTCCTAGGTAAAGTTAAAGAACTATTTGTAACAGGTTTAAATTCTTTTTTGTCTACTATTATTTCACCGCCTTGCATTTCTGGGCAAACATCTGCATAGTATACTTCCGTTTCCGGTAAAAATATCATAAAATTTTTATCTTTTTCTTTCATTCTATCAAATAAATCTGTATCTATGTGAGGTTCAATAAAACCATTTCTTAAAGTATAAAAACCAACAAAATTATAAACATTAAAATTACCTTTTACAAAACATTTTAAAAAATCTGGTAAATCATCTTTTTTATATGTCACAGCAAAACATCTTTTACCATTAAAGTCGTCGTCTAGATATTCATGATTATGAATCCAATCAAATATCTTTTTTCTATTTTCCTCAGGTAAGTAATTTTTATTGAGATCCATTATATTCTTTAATTTTATTTCTATACATAGTATTTACGATTTTTTCATCAGATTGTCCACTCCACATATAACTGGTATTACTGTATTCAGGACCATTATCTTTATATTTTTTATCAACATATAATATTTTAACTTCAATTTCTGATAATAATTTTTGAAATTCAACTTCATCTGCCTCAATATTAAAAATATCCTGCGTAACTCTTTCTTCAAGTTTTTCATAAAAGTTTTTTGAAGACTTGGTATTATTAATATACATAAAACCAGCATTCCAACCCATATAGTTTTCTCCGTATTTTGTAGTATATGAATTTATATCATTCTTATCTACAAACATTGCCAGATCATATTTTTTTGAATCTGTTATTATAGAATTAAAATCTTTATTTACTATAGTATCGACATCTAGATATAATATATGTTTAAACCCGTTATTTATTAATAAATTAATAGTTTTAAATTTAATATTACTACAATAAACCGCTTCATCTCTTTTAAAGATAGGGTTACCTAATTTACCTTTTTTAATTTTTTCTTTTAATTCAATATAATTTAGTTTTTTTGAATCTTCAAAATTAGTAATAATTTTATTTTTAAAATTTTTATATTCATAAATTTTATAAAGATTAAAATTTTTATATTCTTTAATAAACTTATTACAATTAACTAATCTTAAAATAACATTTAAATTTTTACTGTTTTTTTCTAGTGAATTAAAAAAAGGCTTTACATATTGTATGTATTTTTCATTCGTTGTGCAAACAATAGTAAGTTTATTTTTATCCAGATTATTTATATTTTTTACACTCATCTATATACCTATCATTATTAAATTTAGTTTTACCAGATCCTGACCATAATATAGAATTATCATTAAGATCTTCATCTTTATATTTTTTATCAACTTCTAATATTTTTACACTATTTTCAATAATATATGGTAAAACACGTTCATCTATATCCCAATCAAAAATTTCTTTTTTTACTATTTCATTTATATTTTTAATAACGTTTAAAGTACTATTGTTATTATTAATACCTATTAAACCACCATGATATAAAAAATCAGCACCATTTAATCTACCATTATCAAATTGTTCCGAATATGGTATATCTTTATAAAAACAAAAATCATAATTGTTTAAATCCTTAAAAAGATTAAAAAGATTATTTCGAATAATACTATCTGCATCTACGTATAAAATATTTTTAACACCAGCTTTAAGTAATTTATATATAGTATCAAATTTAATATTAGAACAATATGCTATTAATTCACTATAAAATAATTTTACCGGTTTAATATTAGTTTTATTTTTATATACAAAATCATCAGTAGCATATAAACCCTGTTTTGTTTTTAAATTTCTTTTTTTAGATAAGTTTTTATTATCCCTTATAACAGTTATATTTTTCTCAAACCATTCCAATTTATCAGATGAGCAATTAATAAATCTACCGCATATAGATAAAGATGGGGAATTGTTTTTAATAGAATTTACTAAAATCTTTGCAAACGGTAGATAATTTTCATCCACTGTAAATATAATAACATTTTTATCTACCAAGTCTCTGAGCATTTTTCGCAAATTCCTTTATATATATTATTTTTTTGATTATTGACGACCTCTAACCATAATGGACTATTATAAATTTCTTCTAAAGTTTGTGTTAATAAATTACCTACTTTACCTTTTTGTTCTAAATCATTAAATGCACAAAATAAGAAATCACCATTCGGTAAAACACCACCACCGTCTCCGGGTCCAAAAGGACATATACCACTTTTCTTTCTTTCAACGTATTGAAAATCTTTTAAATTATCAGCTCTGTTTGAATGATATACTTCTGCTGTATTAACAGCTATATTATCATTTTCAAGTAAACTACATATTTTATAATACATCCTCGTTTTAGGAAAATTTTCATCAAAGTTTTTTTCACAACGTATGTTCAATTCTAATAAACTTTTAGTTTCTTTTTTTGAGAAAATATTACCTATTTTATTAAAAATATCTAAAAATTTATTATATCTATCTCTACTTGTATTTTTTATGTAACTATCTTTATCATAACCATATATAGATACGGTTAAATATAATTTCTTACACTTTTTAATTAGTTCTAAATGTTTTTCCTTTAATTGGGTTAAATTTGTGGTAATTATATAGTACTTAATTTTATCATTATTTTCTAAAAATAATATTTTCTCTTCAATTTCTTTATCTAAAAAAGGTTCCCCAACTGCAGGGGTAATTTGTATATGGTTTATACCGTAATCAGTAGCTTTATTTATAAATAGTTCAAAATTACTTTGAGACATAGTTTTCGTTTTACTAATTTCATCTATATTTTTTATTGAACCTCTACAGAAATAACAATTTAAATTACAAATAAAAATAGTTTGAAAATTTATTGTCGTACCAAAATTTTCTAAATGTAAAGCTTCTTCAAATCTAGAATCTTTATTACTATTTAGTTTTTCTAAAAATGTACTACTCATAATCTAACCACACCTTACTAAATTCACAATCTTTATATCCTTCTAGCCAAGGACCTCCGTCAGTAAAATGCAGAGCTTTTGGTTTAAAGGAACCTTTTTCTTTATAATAACCAACTAACCAATTCCATTCAATAGGTATATTACCAATTTCTTCATCTTCTAACCATTTAAATCTATGTAAAAATGCCCCAGACTGATTATTTATAGTTTCAGGATTTAAAGTTTTATTTTTTGGATGCTCGTTATTAAAAATAATTAAACTACTCCAATTTTTTCTTGGATATATACTTTGCTTTTTATTACCCATTTTTACCGTTTTTTTAGGTGTATATTCATGCTTACAACATTGTATTGCAAACTTCGGATCATATAAATCTATTAAATTATCTATAGAATCAAGAAAAAGAAAATCACCGTCACAAAATATACTAACACCGTTATATTTACTTAAAAATGGTGTAAAAAATCTAGCAAATGCAAATTGAGTAGATTCATATTTATCCTTAATTCTTTTATATTCTTTAATAGTATTATAATTTATAGCATGTATAGATATATCATACCTTGTATTTTGATTTATAATACTAGCTTTACATTTTTGAAAAGCGATTTCATTAGGTTCATCTAAACCAATAAAAATATTATATTTTAAATTATTAGGCACATATATAGTTATCTAGTTCTACAATTTTTTCAATAAAGGTTTCAAATAAGGTATCGATATTCCTATTTTTAGAAACTTTCTTTACTCTTTCATAATAATTATGCCCTACAAAACCATATTTACCATATAATTCATCATCATCTTTATCATAACCACCATCTATATATTGCTTACCGTCTATTATTTTACCCTTACTGAAATAAAATGGTAAATGTATATAATCATGCCATTCTGATACATATTGCTTTTGTAAAAAAATTGTTGAACATACTAAATTTACCGTATAACAAAAACCAGATTCATAACCCATACCATATGGGTATAGTGTATTGCTATACTGACAAGTATTGTTAATAAATTCATCTTTATTATAATATTTTACATTATAATTTAAAACTTTAAAAATATCAGGTATATTACCGTGATATGTTGGGGTTATTTCGACTTCATTAAAACTTTTTAATAATTTATTATCAATCATTTTTTTTATTATTTCATAAATAAAACAATAATTTATTATATCTACCCCAAATTTATCTTGCTTATTCCAATTATTTTTATGTCTATGATCTCCACTTTTATAAAAAAGTATAAATTTTCTTTTTTTTATATCTTTAGTCGTGTCTGTTAATTTTATTTTCTTTTTTCTAAAATTATACTTTTTATTTTCTGAATTAAATGTGATATTTTTATCATCGTATATATAATCTATAATAAAATTATCTTTTTTTAATTTAGCTCGTTGAATTTTATTAATTTTATATATATTTTTTAATATATCAATATTATTATACTGCTTAAGATTTTTAGTATATTTTTTATAAAAATAATCAGTAATATTTTTAAATAAATCTACACTATCTAAAGTATTTTTAAATTTAAATGAACTAAGCTCATTAAAATAATTTTCAATATATAAATGACTACCAAAGTCTTTAAGAAGCTTAAAAACTATATTTGTATTATCAAATTCAAACTGATTATAAAACTCTTTTAAATAATCTTCTGAACATATCATTTTTTTTCTTTACTGAAAGCCCATAAACAATCTTGATAAGAAGTATCATTTATTTCGTTAGATATAAATTCAGGTGCAGGTAGTAATATTGCAGGCCAGTCTTCAAAAAGATCTACTAAACTATCTGAATCTTTATATTTTTCAATAATTTCTTTAACACTTTCCTCTATCATCAGTTTAATTAACATTAATTCTTCTATCTCATCTTTATCTAATTCATCTAATTCAGAATCTAAATTTTCGAAAGCTTTTTGTTTGTATACGTTTAAAACTTCATTAAATTTATTTTTAATTTTATCAATATCGATATTACCTTTTTCGTATTGTTCTGGTAATAGCTCAAAAATTAAACTAAAACAACAATTATGTTCATTTATTATTTCACTAGAAAATAACTTTTTATATATTTGAATATTATTATCTTGTAATGTGGTAAATGTTTTGGCTACATCCACTGACTTTTTAAATAAATTAACTCTATCGGTTATTTTTCTATATTCCTCATCATTTATTTCATCTATTAATTTTAAATTATCAAAATTTATATAATCTAAAAAATTTTTAGCTTTAATTCTATTATAAGATGAATGGTGCGTAATGTCAATTTTATGACATGGTATTTTTTCATAACGTTCTAAATCTAAATTATATACATAATTAGTATCGGTAAAACTATCAAAATCCTTAGGTATTTCTTTTGTTAAATACTTTTTATTACGCGTTAAATGACATTTACGTAAAATATCATTATCATAGTATTCAGTAAGTAAAATATATTTTTCATAAAGAATTTTATCAATTTCTTCATATGTTAGCATAAAAATATTTATAACTTGTGAGTCTGAATACAAGTACCGTAACTGACAACATTTTGATTACCATATACTACACCTACACCTTGTTTTATAATAGCTGCTTCACCACTAATATTTAAATAAGGGTCACAAACAACAACTGAAAATGTATTAGGAGCATTTAATCCAGTAAAACTTAATGTGGAATCACCCGGGGTAATATTTTTAGTTAAAGTTCTACTAGTACCAACTAAATTTGCAAATACTCTTTTTGTAGCTGAAAGCGATACACCACCACCACCGCATGTTACTGTACTTTCATCCACACTTACATGAATTTTTGCATTATTAGAATCATTATATGTCGATGAACTTTCCCCCTGCGAGCAAATACTTGCAGTTAAAACGCTTGATTGCCTAAAGTTTGAAAATTTTAAAGTTTTGGTATTTACATTATCAAAATCTTCACTATTAGGAAAAAAGAATAGACTATTCCTACCGACATGCATATCATTACCTAAATCATTAATTTTGCAACTGTTACCAGGTACTGTGGTACTACAAATTTGTTGTTTTTTAATAACTTCTTGTATTGCACTTAAACCTATTGGACCACTTGGGGGTATATTACCTGTATCTGCCATAACAATATTTATTTATTTTTTCTTTTTCTTCCAATTAACCCTTTTAGAACTTTTCTTTTTATACATTTTACCTTTTATTTTTTTACAAGCTGCTTTAGTAGGTCTACATGCTGGGTAACTACCACCGGATTTTTTAGATTTTCGACCGCAAGGTCCTCCTGTTTTACAGTTTATCCAACCACTAAATTTTTTACCAGTCTTAGGATCTTTTCCGCCACGTTTAAACCATTGATGAAGATTATCGCTAGCTTCATTTACATAAAATTCATATAGCTCATTAAAATTCATTACATTCCTTTAGCTTCTTTTGATGCATGTAATTTATCACCGGCTTTTTTAGCTGCTTTATAAGCTTTACTACCTTTTCTAGCTGATTTACGACCAGATTTTTTCTTTTTATTAATATTGGCCCATAAACTTTCTAATATTGTATCGAATTGATTCATTTCTTTTTCCAAATTTTTCCTTTCCGGCATCTAACGATTGCACCTGATTTATAAGCTGAAGTCTTTTTACCGTAAACACTATCAGCTTTTCTTTTGCATCTATCTTGAGCATCTTCTTCAGAGACTGAACTATCGATATAAAAGTCTCTCGTAGTATAAAGATTTTTATCTTTTCGTTGATGTACTACAGTGTTAACTTTTGTACCATCAGCAAGTGTAAGGACATTGAATTTTTCATCATGTTTAACAACTTTACTTTTTCTGGTAAAGCTTGTTGGGCCACCGCCCGCGGTATCTCGAGTTGCATATACTACAGTCTTACCAATATAATCTTCACCATTCTCTTCATCTTCTTTGGGACGAGACTCTTTAGCTTTTTCTAATTTTTTCTTAAGCATATCAACATATGCATTACCACCATATTCTTTAACTTTTTTAGGGTCGGGATTAGCAATTAAAGCTTCAAGACTTTCTATTTCTGATTGTTCATAAAATATTTTAAATGTTTTCATAATAAATTACCATTTTCTGCAAGACCAATATCTTGCTTTTGTTTTAGGACCCGGGTTGTCGCAATTATGTCTAGCTCTGAAAGATTTACGAGCTTTAGGATTACTCTTTCTAATTTTCATTGTTTTTTCACCACGTCGTTTGGCTGAAGTACCACCATGGCCAAAATTAACTTTTCTAACATTACCTGTCTTAGGGTCTTTTACGTATACTTTAAATTTTTTTACGTCTCCTCGAGTTGGTTTATTAAGAGTTACTTTTCTACCTCTATATTCAGCATCTTCATCGAATGCTTCCATAAGTGAAGAATATAATTTATCGAATGTCATGTAATTATTTATTAAATATTAATATGGCAAATAGAGAAAACGATCTAATTTTTGAAGCTTATGAAAAAAATATAAATGAGGACTTAGGTTTAGGCCATGGTACACCTAAAATGATAATGGTTCCAGGTCCGGGATCACAGAATAAAGCCTCGAAAGTTGTTGTAATGAAAATTAGCGATGAGGAGTCTCCTAATGAAGAAGAAATTGTACATATACAAGCAGGAGAACCTGAAGAATCAGGCTGCGGCGATGATTGTGGTTGTAATAAAGAAGGAGATAGCAGCGGCAAAACTATTTATGATGGTGAATTAGATATGGCCAGATTAGAGTTATTAAAAGCTAATGAATATGCTGCTAAATTATTTCACCATATAGGTAATCACCCTGAAAGTGATTATTTAGAAGGTTGGGTAGCAAGTAAAAT
>CAACVC010000112.1_pt1 | contig 18536 bp, 8 predicted proteins | sample 2381761 | NCBI WGS metagenome assembly CAACVC01 (sample SAMEA5211966, study PRJEB30684) | marine metagenome | biome: Marine; feature: Epipelagic; material: Water | collected 2015-10-15 | depth 45 m
TAGGTTAATGGAACTGTTTTTTGTATCAGTTTTGTGAAATTTTCGAAACCCATCTCACTCGGATCCTTATCTTGTAAATCTACAAGATAGACTTCTTTTCCTTCCGCCATTAATCTTTCACAGAATTTTAAAGCTTGTTTAATTGCATCCCTATCTAATGCAATATAAATTTTATCTACTACAGAAGTAACTATTTTTTTCATTAAACTACTCTGTATGTTTTTCCCTAATAGGGGGATTGCGTTTCTTTTTATAGCCATAGCATCAAATAACCCTTCACATAAAATAACTGGTACATTCCAGTTTATTAAATGTTCATTTGGTACTATATCTCTACTTGCTGATGGGTTACGATATTTAACATATGGTTCTTTTTCAAATGAACGAGCAGTAAAGTAATTTAACCTACCATCTGCATCATATGTTGGTATAATAATCATATTTTTATATAAACCTTCTTTACAATAACCTATATTATACTTAATTATATCGTATTTACTTATATGTCTATTTTTTAGGTACGCAAGCGCGTGTCTAGCCATAATATCGCTAATATCAACGTTATTTAGGCCAATATATTCATTAGGTAATGATACACTATTAACAACTTTTGTTTCTTTAATTGACTTAGAAGTTTTAACTAAAGATGCTAATTCTCCATATTTACTAGAATCTACTTTGAGTTGTTTAAATAAATTATATATAGTAGTACCTCTTGCATCACATGCCCAACAATGCCAAGGATTTTTACCTTCACGGTTTTCTGTTAAATTAACCTCTAATTTAGGTTTATGGTGATGACAGAATGGACAGTGATAAGCATAATTGTTTCGAGCAGTTGCTTTTCCCGAACCCAATACAGAGTTCACTAATGTAACTAATAACTGGTTAACCATAAATATTAATATACAAAACTATATTTCATCAGACACGGTATCTTCAAATTCAATATCTTTTAAATCTTTAGTAAAAAATTTACCTAAAATATTATCATTAAAAAATTCATCTGGTTTTTCTAATACTTGATATATCATTTGAAATTTAATTTCAAAATATGTCATTGATTTTTTATCAGGACACATTTTTAAAATTGTACGTTCAAATTCATCTTTTTTACCTTCTAAAAGTAATTGTTTAATATCTTTTTGGGAACCATAATATGTTTTCCAATCTGATTCTTTTACTTCTAATTTGTATGCAGGACGACGACCAACTACACCTTGTAGTTTTTCTAATTCTCGTTTTCCAAGTTTTTTCTTTTTATTATGAAATAAGACTTTTTTTCCAATGTAGGATTTTCCAGTTGGTTTGTGAGTAACTATATAAACGAAACCGAAAGTATTTTCTGGAAATTGAGTGATATCCCCTATTTTGTGTGTTTTATAGGTCCAACTCATAATTTATTTTTTGTGGTTATACATATTACCCAATACCATCCCAATATATTTTTTCAGGAGATAAATGTAGACAATGGGTATTTAAAGATATTACTTGATAAAATAATTGTTTAAAAAGATAATCATCAGTACCAGCATTATTAGACATATTAGGATAAAATTCGTGTAAATTTTCATATACCTTATTTAAAGCAATTCCATTAAATAATTGAAAATAACCCCATCCTAACCACTGTTGTACTATTTTATCTTTCATTTTAAAAACATCTTTAAAATCTATTTCATCAAGATTTTCATCTCCCAATAAATTAATTCTACCCATAGTATATAAGTAAAGGGCATCAGGTAGTGTACCTAATTGATGTTTATGTTTTAAAACTCTTTCTAAATAAGTATGTCTAAGTTTTCCTTCTACATGGGTAGGTGAAAAAGTTGAAGGAAAATTTTCATTTAATAATACGTCTGCATCTATATGGCAATACCACTCTTTATCTTTACCTAAGTAGTTAAAACCTTCATTTACAGCTGCTCCTTTATTAAATGTTCTAGTATAGATCTTTTTTGATAAAATATATTCTAAATCATGTTTTTTACATAATTTAATAGTTTCTTTATCATCTTCATGAGTTACAATAACCCACCTTTTAAAAAATCTTTTATTTGAAATACAGTACTTTAAATAATGAGAAAAATTTACACAGACTGTAACTGCGTGTATATCAATTGGAACCATAAAATATAACTAATTAAAAAATTTTTTTATGAATAATCATTCCATAAACTATAATCTAAATGAGGATATAAATCTTTAATCCCATTTACATCACTTGCAAAAATTGGTTTTAAATAATCCACAGTTGAACTGTCTAAAACACTATTATAATCTCCTGCAAATACTTTTTTAAATGTATGATCTTCAAAAAACGGATCAACATCTAAAAATACACAAATTTTATTAAATTCAGTAAGTGGATCAGCAGCTAAACTTTCTTGTAATGCGACATAAACTTTATCGGATCCAATAGCTGTAACCCAAGATGTAAGATTTGCTAAATACTTACTTCTTTTTATAATATTACCTTCTGGGTAATTTCTAACAGCTGTATCAAAAGTTAGACCATGATAAGTAGAACCCCAATCTGGTAGTTTACTATCAATATGATTCCAATGACTGTAAGCTCTATTAATAGGATCTCTTAGTAAAATAATTACCTTAGCATCAGGTAAATCACTAGCTATACGTGTTGCTGCTCCTCCATTACTATTTTCATCTAAAGGAAAATAATTAGGGGATGATTCACCTATTGCTTTTAATTGTCTTGGGAAAAATGTTTTATAAATATCAAATGAATTTGTTAAATCATAATTAGTAGTAAGATTAAAATAATCCATTTCCTTATTTCCTGGACTTTTCATACTACCAGCCCATGAGCCTGTTTGAGCAACGTAATTATAGTCTTCATCATTTAATACTCTTTGTTTCCAATATTGTGTTAAACAAAAAATATCATGATGTTGGTTTAAGTTAAAAGCAGCAGCTGTTGTGCCACCTTTCATGACTCCCGCTATAATAAAATTTGGTGTATTTGAATGCATAATATTATTTGTTATAAATATACGTTGTTTTTTTTAATTTTACAAATTATTTTTTTAATCTTTCAGCACCTTTCCAAGCTGCTACTGCGTCTTTATCTTTTCTTGTACCAACTAATAATATATTGTATTTTCCATCTTCATTAGATGTTACTTTAATTTTAGTTGCACTAATATTTACTAAAGCAAATGCTTTACCAAAGTGTCCATCTGCACTAATCCATAATTGGCTATCAGTATTTAAATACCTATAATATTCTGGTAGTATGACTTCTGCTTCATTATCAACCGTTGTAACAGAAAATCTATATAAGTTATCTCCGGCAGTAGGTGATTCAACAAAACTATGATACAAATCATGGGTTTCGCATAATTCGGGATTTGGGTGATCAATTTTAAATGTACCTGTATTTTTTGTTAAACTTCCAAAAGCACAAACATTACAAGTATAAAAAGTATCATTATTTGGAGCAATTGTTTTGTTACAAAGTGCAGCAGCTACTACGTTACGATTTGGACCACAAATACAAACATAACAACCACCAAGAATAGCACTTGATGCCATTCTTTGAATTTTATTAGTTCCTCTTGAACCAATAATAGCTGAAGTAGTTGATCCTGAAATAGTGGCTCCAACGGAACCAATAATAGCATTAGAATAAAGATTTGAGGTAGGTTTATCTAGGCAATTACAAATTTTATTAAGTTGACCTCCACCAATAAAATTAGATCCAAATTCATCTGTAAGATTTCCTATTGGTTCATGAATTTTATTTGCTTTACCTCCAATAATAGCATTACTACTACGTTTGCCAGAATTAATACTTCCCGTAGGTTGATTTGAGGCAGAAAGGAAAGACGTAATACAGTTTAGACATCCTGAAACTGTATTATCATCAAAAGTATGTGTTGAACCTGATATTTTATTACCTTTACCTCCTATAATTGTATTATGAGCACTTCTTCCATCTATAGTAACTGTACAAATTGAATTTTGATAACCACCTAAAATTGAAGAATTATGTCCATTATCAAGAATGCAGTTTTGTTGACCACCACCTATAAAGTTATTACCATCAAAAGAACTAGTAGCACCTGTAATGCAGTTTCTATCACCTGCTACAATTGCACTAAATTGCGATCCACGATTACATTGACCTTGGATTATATTACCTCTACCAGCTCCTATAAATGAACCACAGTCATTACTACCACTAACAAAACTACCAGTTCCACCAGCTACTACACTAAAGTTAGCGTTGACAAAATTGTTCATACCACCACCAATGAATGCACAACTAGCTGAACCTGTATTGCTTCTTCCTCCTACAATAGCTGTTATATCACCTGTAATTTTATTTCTAAGACCACCACCAACAGTTGAGCAACAACCACCGCTTAAAATATTATTACAGCAACCTCCTCCAATAACATTAGCACTTTCACTATTAGAACCAGATATTTTATTACAGGAACCACCTGCTATTGTATTAGAACTTCCATATTGAAAAGCTAGAATACAGTTTGATGAACCACCGCCAATAGTATTGTAAACACACCCTTGCATTTTATTACAACAACCACCTGCTATAACAGAAAAGTTATTACCACTACAAATTATATTACATTGACCACTACCTATAAAAGAAAGATTACCACAAACTAAATTATTACATCCACCTGCAATAACACTATTAAAATTAATAACACAGTTATTTAATCCACCAAGAATAGAGGAGCAATCTCCATCTACTTTATTATTTCTACCTCCTCCTATTACAACAAAGCTTTCACCAGTACAAATAGTATTACAAGAACCACCTCCTATAAATCCGCATGCTCCTGAACCTGTGTTTAGAGTTCCCCCTACTATAACTGAATTATTAGTGTTAGATATGCAATTCTTACAGCCTGAACCTATAATTGAAAATGGTGATGCAATTGAAAAGTTACAAAAACCTCCTACAATAGTTTGACTATAACAGTCAGAATTAGTGGTACAGTTAGCAATCCCTCCCCCTATAAACCCATAAGTGCTAGAATTACTATTTGATCTTCCACCCCCTGTAAAACTACAGTCTCCTTTAGCTGAGTTATTCTCTCCTCCTACAACAACTGAGTCACTACATGATGCATTATTTTGAGATCCTCCTCCTATAAAACTACATGCTCCTGAGCCTGTGTTTTTAGAACCACCTGCTATCGTTGCACAAGTTCCACCTGGTTTAATGTGGTTTAAGTTACCACCTAAAATTGAAGAATTACTAGCTGTGTTTGTTATATTACCTGTTCCACCAATTCTAACATTAGGTGTAATTTTAACAACATTTTCACCTTGATCATCCATAGTAATATTAGTATTACCATCAAAACCATACAATAAAATACAAGATGAATTCGTTCCACTATTAGCTTTTAATCCACCATCAATATCAACAGCGTAAGCATTAGCTGAATTTACACATAAAACACTACCATTAAAAGTTAAAAGTGATTCAGCATTTAAAGTTCCATTTCCTTCTGCTGTAGTAATTCTATTAGCAGCGTCATTAGCGATAGTAATACTTGTTCCAGAAGTACCACTAGTACCTGATGTACCGCTTGTACCTGAAGTTCCACTTGTTCCAGTTGTACCGGAAGTTCCAGAAGTTCCAGAAGTTCCACTTGTTCCAGTTGTACCAGAAGTACCTGAAGTTCCATCAGTTCCAGAAGTACCATGATCAGCTCCTGAAGTGCCTGAAGTTCCTGATGTTCCAGAAGTACCATCAGGTTGGTTTGTTTTAGAAATATTACCACTTGAATTAATTACAAGATAATCTGTTTCGGATGATGTATTAATATCCCTGATTTGTATCCCTGATGAGGTTACTTGTAGTTGTGCGTCTAATGAACTGGATAAAATTAATGACATATTATTCTATTCTTATTGAGATTACGTTACCTGATCTATATAACCCACCTAATGGAACGCCACCTGCTGCAGCAGCTGTATCATCAGCAAAATTTAATGATTGGGAAACATGGGTTAAAATTATAAACCCATCTGGTACATTATTTGCATTATGAGTAATACTTCCAGAAATGTTTATATTATTAACATATGTTGTAAAATTAGCATCTGAGGTTAGATTTGTACCAATAATAAAGGAGGAATTATGGAGATCTATATTATTGTTTAATCCACCTAAAATACCTGAAAATACTCCTGAACTTGTATTACTTATACCTCCAACTATAACGTTACCACAACAGGCACTTAAAACATTTATAAAGTTTCCAGAACCACCTCCAATATAATTGTAAGGTGAAATTGTAGAACAAATACAGTTACATTGACCACCAACAATTGTGTTAGCAATACCAGTTGTTGTTGTATTAATTAAGTTACATGAACCACCTCCAATAAATCCACCTGCTGCATTTCCACTAGAACCTCCTGTAATACAATTACTATAACCACCTCCAATAAAACTACAAGTACTTCCAACAGTATTAGTATGACCACTACCAATAAAGGAGAAGTTGCAACATGCTTTATTATCACAACCAGATCCAATAAAGGTACAAGCACCTGAACTAGTATTAAGTATACCACCTACTACTACTGATTTAGCTCCATCAGCATAGTTTTGCATACCTCCTCCAACAAAAGCTTGTGCACCTGAATTTCTATTGCAAAAACCAGCTACAATCGCACCATGACATCCATTAGATTCAATATTATTTTTTGATCCTGCTCCAATAAATCCGGCGCTACCACTAATGCAGTTACCACATCCTGCTACAATTGCACCATTTATTGTCGAACATTTAATTGTATTACATCTACCACTTCCAATAAATGAAAATGAAGTAACTGAACCACTTATAAGGTTTTCACAACCTGCTCCAATAAAAGAATAATCAGTTAATATAGTATTTTGTTGGCCACCTCCAATAAACCCAAATGTACTAGATACTAGATTTGCACATCCACCTACAATAGCAGAACAAGCTGATGAAGCTGTGTTTAGAGTACCTCCTACAATAGATGAATAGGTTGATGTAACTTTATTATATCCACCAGCACCTATAAAGCCTGCGTTTCCTGTTATACAGTTTTGTAAACCACCTACTAATGTAGAATGACAATTAGTTACAGTATTACCTGTACCTCCTCCTATAAATTGATAATGGTCTCCATTTGCCTGATTGTTTATTCCTGCTACTATTGCACTTCCGTTTCCTCCTGCATAGCCGGATATAGTATTACCACAACCCCCTCCAATAAAAGCATAAGGTTTACTATCATCATTACCGGTATAAGAAATAGTATTATTTTGTCCACCTACAATTGAATTAAAGCCTTTTTCAGCCATTGTTCTATTACACTTACCACCGCCTACAAAATCTGAAAAATTACAAGCTAGATTACCACAACCACTTCCAATAAAGCTACATGTTCCTGAGCCTGTATTTCTAGCTCCACCACCTATAAAAGTTGCACATCCACTTGATGTATTATTTATACCACCTCCTACTGCTGCATAATTTGCACTTGCTTTGTTATTACCAAATTTGGCTGGTACTATGTTGTTATTATCTGATCCTGTTTGATAAACACGGAAACCACCTTGTAGGCAAGAATGATTAATTGCCCATTCTGTTTGTGTACCTGTAGAAGTTAAAACAAATCCATTTGTGCCTGTATTGTTTGTATGATCTCTTAAACTACCTGATATAGCTAAGCTATTTACAAAAGTTGTACAGGCGTAAGAAGAAGTTAAACAGGAACCAATAATAAAGGAATTAGAATGTTTTACAGTGTTATAAATTCCACCTAAAATACCATTATTACTGCCTGCTGATGATGTATTTAATTGACCTCCACCAATAAAATTATTACAATTGGAAGCTCCAGTGATAATATTCCTTCCACCACCAACTATAACACTATTACCTCCATAAGTAGTAGAAATAGTATTACAGAAACCTCCAGCTATAACTTCATAGCTACTATAGGTTCCAGAAAGGGTATTTATTAAACCACCTCCTATAAATCTTCCACTAGAATAACCATTTATACAGTTTCGACTTCCACCAACTAATGTATTAAAACAATAACCAGATAGAGTGTTTCTATCACCACCACCCAAAAATTGGAAACCATAACCTGATATTGAATTTCTACTACCACCTACTAAAACACCACAACGAGCACTTGATCCTGTGTTTTTAAATCCACCACCTATAAATGCATTACTACTATAACCTGAAAGAGTACTACACGCACCACCCCCAATAAAACTAGTATCTGCATTTAGAGTTATATTATTTTGTAAACCACCAACAACAGAAGATAGTGCAGCTGAAGAAGTGTTAAATTTTCCACCTCCAACAAATTGGCAATCTCCCCCTATACAGTTTTGTATACCACCACCTAAAGTACTAAATTTACCATTTAATGTATTATTTTGACCACCACCTAAAAATGATAAGCAATCATTTCCACTAATTGTATTATTTTGACCACCTACAATAGCAGAAAAACAACCATTTGTACCAATTGCATTACTACAACCTCCTAAAATAGCTCCAAAAGTTGCACCAGAGGGAACTGAATTTAATCTACCACCTCCTATAATTGCACAACCAGCTGAAGCTGTATTTGCTACCCCACCACCTATAAATGTAGAACCTGCACTAGCCGTATTATTAAGACCACCTCCAACAACAGCATAGTTTGCACTTGCTTTGTTATTACCAAATTTTGATGGTACTATGTTATTATCATTTGATCCTGTTTTATATACATGAAAACCATCATGCATTTTGGAATCCAAACTAGCAGTATCAGCTCTAAAAACTTGTCCTGTAGTTGGATTATAAGATAAATATTGACATTGCCCAGTAGTTAAAAGATTACCTGGGGCAATACTAAATGAACTGGTTAAATTAACTGAACCTGAAATTGATATTGCATAGTCTTCTACACCCGTAAAAGCATCTACTGATTGTGATACATGCCACGATTGGACTATTTCTCCTTGTTGTATTTGAGATTCGTAGTTAAGTACTTTTGCCATTTTTACTTATTGTTTATTATAAATATGTCCTATCTATCTATATTCACTAGAATTGTAGTATCTGTTGTTTTAGATGATTGGAGGGGTTTTGCTAATTTACCTACTGCTAATAAATTGTGATCATTATCATATAAACCTACAGATGTTATATAGGGTTCGAAATAAGAACCAGTAACAAAATCTTGTGGTTTACCAAAAGAAGCAGTTGGAGAATAATCTAATCCCCCTGATATTTGTGTTATTATTTCACTTCCAGAAATTGTAGTTGGATTTAAAGAATAATTAAACTCATTTTCATCAATTGTACATTGGTACTGTGTTTCATATATTTTATATGAACTTGAAAAAGACATTGTTACTTCACTTGAAGTAATAAAAGCATTGACAAAAAATTCTGTGTCAACTAAATCTATACCGTAAACATCAAATCCATAAGAAGCTGAGCCATAAACATTATCTGTATTAGCCCCAGCTATTTTACAATCAAATAAAGTTACAATACCATGTTCATAAATTATATTACCAGCCATGTATTGAACTGGGATATTTAATTCATTTTTAAAATTATAATACAATCTTCCCTCTCCATCATCCCCAATAGACCCACTAGAATCGTGTTCAATTAAAAAAGATTGTGGTTGAATATAATCACCATATAATTTAGATGGAATTGAAATTACACCAATAGGAACGGAAGCTGTTGCTGCACTAGCTGTTGGAAAATCTCTATTTTGCCATAAAGTAGTTTGAGGATAATCGTAAAAATTAGTTGATTGAACAGGTCCGATTCTTCTATTACCTGCTATATCTGAACCTTGAACAATACTTGATGTTACTGCATCTCCAGTAAATCCACCACTACCAGAAACAAAATTTCCATAGTAAAGTTGTTTAATGGAATCATAAACTAAAACAGATGGAAACATAGAACTAGAAATAGTTCCTGTCATTAAACTACTTGACACAGAATAATCACCTGATCTTCCTAAATACCTTGGGATTTCAACGTTTGAACCAGTCAGAGCATCACCTCCTACGAAGCGAAAACCTTTGTTAACCTCTAGTGGAGATACAATTACATCCTGTGAATTTAGTTGTTTGTAAGCGCTCATTCATTTTAAAAATCTAGCTTGACTCTAATAAGAGCTTCCTTAGTAAAATCTTTTTGTAATGGTTTTGATAATTTAGCTACTGCTAATAAATCATTACTATCGTTATATAAACCAATCGTTGTAGGGAAAACTGTAGGGTTATTTATAAAATAAGTATAAATAACTTCACCAGTTGATCCTGATATAAATGTTGGGTTTTCAGAATAATTAAATTCAGTATTTCTTGTTCTTACAAAAACAAAATCAGATGTTAATGTTTCCTGTGAATTAACTTTGAAAACATCGTCTATAGATGTATAAACAGAAGAACCTGAAAATACACTAAATAAAGAGGATGGGTTTTGAGCATTTGTATTACTTGAGGAATTAGTTGCTAAACTTACTCCTTGAGTTGTTGACAATGCTCTTGAATTTAATAATATTGTTGAAATATCTGGTAAAAACCAACCATAAGAACCACTGCTAGTAGTATATCCTGTTCCACCATCAAAAGATGATCCATTAGATCCACTAATCATTTGATAAACTCTAGTAGTACCATAAAAATCAGGTGTAGCTACCATATTTGAATTATCTGTTAAATGTAAAATTCCACCACTACTACCCGATAAATGAATATTAGTAGAACCTGGTAATAAAGTTTGTTTATATCTTGCTCTTTCTACACTTAAAGCATAAAAATCATTATCATCACTACCAGATGAATTACCCCAAATAAAATAAGAATTTTCATCTTCTAAAACAAGGGCTCTATATTGACCGTAAATTGTTTTTGTAGCAGATACGTTTGGTACAGCTCCATCAAAATCAACTCCTCCACCACCGTTTCTATTTCCATAAGCTATTTGAAATTGTACTTCAGCGGTATTATCAGAAGAACCTGTTTGATAAACACTAATATAGTAAGGGCCTGATGCACCTTCTTTTTGTACAGAAGAACTAAAATAACTATTTAAAGCAGGAGAATTTGAACTCCAAACTGTTGAAGTTACTGAATCCGAACTTATTACAAAATCTTCTGGGTCTAATCTTTTAAAAGCCATATCTTAATTAATTTAATGCTTGTTGAGTTACTGTTACTGGGATTGTTAATCTTGCACCACTATCTAAACCAACTACAGTTACAGTAGTAGTTAATTGACTTAAACTACCAAATAATGTATTAACTGTTGTTGCTGTTAGATTAATTTGAGTACCAATAACTGTTTTAGAAACACTAGTACCAATTGTTTGAGTAGCAGAATTATTAGCTGCAATAGCAGCTTCGGTTTGAATTCCTTGTCCTACAAAAGTATTCATTAATCTTACATCTCCAATTGTTGCACTATAACCTGATGTTTCAAATATTTGTTCATTTCCTAAATAATTTAATGTTTGAGGAGTAATAGATAATTGAGCACCTTGTTTTAAAGTAATAGCTGCATAACCTAAATCTAGTACAGGTAGTTTTGCTGTACCTCTTGGAAGAGTAGTTAATTTGTATTTCATTATTTGTTGTTCGCTTGGAAAAGCTTCTAACAATGGCATATTATCAATTGCTTCTCCATAGTAAGAAGAACCAGATGGATGATTAGGATTATAAAGTGTATAATCAATTTCATCATCTGCAAGCGCAAATTGTGTTATTTGAAAAGAACCATCGTTTCGTGCTAACAACTCTCTTCCTTTAGTTGTTAAAATAGCATCAACTGTTATTACTGAATTATTTAAATATCCCATTGTATTATTTTTATATAAATATTGTTATATGTTATAAATATGTCATTTTCTTAAGGACTTATCACTCCTTTACTAATTAGATTATTTACTATTTGAGATGAACTAATTTGAATATTTTCTGATGGATAAGATGATAAGATAACACCCCCAGAAGAATATACTGATCCCGTTAATGGGTTTGCATTTGGTCCCGCATTTTGGTTTGGTACTTCGTTAATATAAACTATTCCTGGTTCATCAAATGGTCTTCTTATTAAGAAAAAGTCTAAGTTAACTGATCCAGAAGGGACTTCTTTATCTAAAATAATTTTTAATTTACCTATACTACCAGTATTATCTTGTGGTGGTACAACTTGTAAAATATTATAATTATAATTTTCATTATTAACAAACCTAATCTGATCATTAACTTTTAACTCTAAAGGAAGTGTAATGTTTGGGAATTTTGTACCTACAGGTTCTTGTCCACTTTCAAAATATTGTGAAGGACCAGGTACATAAGGTAAATTACCTTGTGACCAAGCACTACCATAAGCTTCATTGAAGTTTGGAGATTGCATTTCTAAAATTCTTTGATCTGGGTTACTACCAGAAAATCTCCAATATGGTGCCGCTGCTTGATTATCTCCATCTGCATCATCATTAGCTCCAATTACTGAATAATTAATCGGTAATACAATACCATCATTTGGATAAGCAGGTGGGTAAAATACATTTCGTTGTTGGCTTGTATTCATTCTTCCTCGGAATTCTAAATAAACTTGATCACCAGCCTTAAATACAAAATCACCTGTGTTTAATTTAACTGTCCAAATTGAATATTCTACAGGTCCTCCATTTGCATTTCCTCCATGGTTTTTCCAATAAATACCTTTATTTAAAAGTAAATCATTATAAACTGGGTTTTCATAAAGGATTCTCATTGTATTATTAGCAGTTAATCCAAAATTAGCAGCATTTGGTGAACCAGGATCTCCAGAACCATAAGCCGATGTTGGAGTACCCGTAATAAATTGTAACATTGTACCTTGTCTCCAACCACCACCTTGGTTTATTTTGCCTAAAATACTTCCTAATTCATTTCTTTTACCTAAATATTGAATTGCTAAAGTATAATCTTCAAGTTCAAATGGTATATTACTAGCTTGACCATTTCTAATTAATCTAAGTCTATGTTCAGTTTCCATTTCATCACCCCCCGATTCGTAAATGAAACCTGTAACAAAACTAGTTTCAATATATATTTTTTGTGGGTTTTTTAAATCTGAACCAATTCCACCCTCAACAGAACTTGTAAAAATAAATCCAATATCAGTTGAAGAAGCAGAATAAGGTGCTTGGGCAAAACCACCACTACCTGAGGCATTATTATTAGAACCGGATTGTATTTCAAAAGGTGTATTAGCAAAACCTGGGGTTAACTTTTTAAATTGAGTATCAGAAGTAGTTCCATACCCTATTTTATTTAGACCCGTTTTTATATCACCTCCATCAGTATTACTAACACCTTGCCCTATTACTGAAATTGAAAAATTTGTTCTTGCATTTGGGTTACTAGCATTATCATAATATGATATTGTTCCAGATCCTGACAATGGTATTGTTCCAGTATAAGCATTACTAGATGTTTGTGTATAGGCAATTGGTTTAAAATATCTACCAATATCATAAACTGTTTTATACCCATTAAGATCTTCAAGTACATTACTACCAGAGCTAATAGCAATTTGAACAGTTGATTGTGGTGGATATAATTGACTCATTATTTCATAGCTTAAACCACTTAAACTAGGTGGTAGGGCATTTGATTGTTCATCAATTAAATAGGTAACATTAAGTTGAGTTACATTGTTGTATAATGGATAAGGATTAACAATTGATCCAAAATAAGCAAAATATGCAAATCTAACTTCAATATTAGGTTTTTGACCATAAGTACCAACATCTCCATAGGTATAAACATTTATTTCTTTACAAACAGATCTTGATCCAGTATATCTTGGTATTGTCCAAACTTTAGAAGTATAGTTAGAATCTGGTACTGCTGCTCTAACTGCAACATTTTCTAGTATTTGGTTTTGGTTAACTGGTATAACTGGTCCTGATGCATTATTGTAATCCACATCCATTATATAGGTACTTTTTCTTTGATTATTGTAATTACCTAATAAAGGTTGACAATCAAGAGCATAAGCAAATGGTCTAACACCATCTCCAAAGAATGTTGGGATTGAAAATTCTGATGATGTAGGTTGTTGATAAACAAAGAAATCTGGTACTGGAGCCGAACTTTGTGTTGCAAGGTAAGGACTAAAGTTTTGTGTATAATAACTATATCCAGGTGAGAATCCCCAAGATGCTGAAGTTATAACAACACCAATATTACCTGCAGATTTTTGTACGTTAATACCAAATCTAAATGTATCATTTATGTTAAATCCTGCACCCGCATTGTAAAAACTTCCTGTTACAAGAAAGGTTCCAACACTAGCAGTGTTAATAACAATAGATTGTGATTGTGGTAATTGTAAATATTGATCAGCATTTGTGTCACTTTGGAAATTTGTATCAAAGTTAATTGATGAACCTAAAAGACTAAGTGATGGGTTATCACCTCCAGCAAACATAATATCTTCTTGATTACCATAAATTATTTGTGGAGTTATACTAGCAGATGGGTTGGTTTGAGCATTGCTACCACCACTACTAGTTGTTCCAATAAATATACTAGGTACTTTTGATGGGGTTGTAAAATCTAAATCCGCTGATATATTAGCATTTGAATAAATTACTTTTGTTCCCGCCTGATATTGACTCATTGAATATTCAATATAATACATTCCCCCACTTAAAGCCAAAGTTGATGAAGTAGTAGCTAAATTACCAGCATCATAGCTAACAGGATTATAAATGTATCCTGATGAATTAGAAGCTGTAGCATCAAAATCAATTTCAAACCCATTAACAGCACTTGCAGTAAAAGCAGATGATGCAGTAAGAACTGTATCTACAACTAAACCATTATCAGTCCCATCATTAATTGAACCAGTATATTTTAAAAATGCTTGGACAGATACTGATCCAGTTACTGCAGCTGTAGCCGATGATACCTGCCTAGCTGTTTCGCGAAATGCCCCGCCAATGATGAGCAGTTGCCCAATTGCTGTTGTTGAAATTGTACCTGCACCAGAAGTTCTGTTACCAGAAACTAAAAATTCGTTAAAATTTGGTGGGCCCACAAACGATCCTACTATTTGTGTTCTACTAACATCCCATTCTAATCCAATTAAAAATATTTCATCATCAGTTTTAATAACCACTCTAACTGCCCAATTACTATCAGGATTAATAGCTGATCCTAAAATATATGATTGAGGAAAGTCTACACGATGTGCATAATAATTACTATAAGTTTCACTATCCCATTCAACGGTACCTTGTAATCCACCTAAAGGAGTAAAGTTTGTTCTAAAATTTGAGTTTTCACTCCAAGTTCGTGAAACGGGGTTCCAAAATTCTACAGAAGCAGTAGCGTTTAAAACAGCATTTGGTGAATAAGCTTGGAAATTATATTCTAAATAAGGTCTTATTTCAATAAGATCATAATCTAAAACAGAACCTAAACCATCATTTTCCGAACGTAATAATGATTTCCAAGATGATTGTGCTGAGGATGAGTATGAAAGTCTACCATCTCCTGTTGTACCACTTCTATAGCTTGAAACATGATCCCAATAGGTTGTAGCTTGTGAAGTAGTAGATGTTGCCCAACTTGGGTTATTACTTTCTATACCTGATCCAGAGATTGGTTGAAATGTTGCAGCACCTACTCCAGGAGCATATGTACCTGCAAATTTAATTGATCCAAAATTATAGCTAATTGAATTAGTTGTTGGGACAGCAAATCTTGGTATACCTGCATTTCCTACATTATTACCTTGAACTGTTCTATCACCTGATGCATAAGATCCCGAATTACCCCTTATTAATGAATTAGTATTATCATCAAATATAACATCTGATACTGTCTCAGTTAAAGTTGGTGGTATAAATAATCCTGATTTAATATTATTTGTTGATCCAATTGGAAGTCCTGCAGATATTGCAGATACGGATGTATTGGATACATTAAAAATAGTACTAAATCTGGATTTATTAGTACTTAATCCAGCAGTAGTTTTACCATATCCTGCTAAACCTACACTACTACCCCCAGCAATTGAAGAAGTGAAAATAGCAAAATACTTAATAGATGCATTTGAACCATTACTAGTTTTAAGGCTTATTTCATTTTGTAATTGTCTATCTTGATAAATGGTTGTAGTAGTTGTTAATGCAAATGATTGAGCAAGTGGCGATTGTATATATCCTTCAAATTGATCACCTTTAGGTAATTGTCCACCAACAAACCTATCGTTAATTGCTGATAATGATGCATCTGATGCAGTTGAAACAAATATTTCATAAATCTGTGTAGTTAACACACCAGTTGAACCAGTAGAAAAAGGTATTAATTGACTCCAATTACCTGATGCATCTTTATTATAACCGGATCCAGAAAGAAGAAATCCATCTGTAAAAGTTTCTGTTACACCTCCACTATCAAAACCGGATGCTGAATAATTTATTTCCATTCTAAAATTTAATGGAACATTTGGTGTTCTTTTTAAAATAAAAGCACCTGTATCGAAAAGAGTACCATCACCCCAATCGTTAGCTCCTAAATAAGGAAAAGTACCTGTGGCCCAATCGTTAAAAGGATCTTTTAAAGCTCTTTCTGCTAAAATAAAACTATTTTCAAAAGTTTTTACTTTTGTTAAGTCATCATTAACATCAGAAAAACCCTGAACAAACATATTTTGTTGGAATAATTCTTCTGTACCTGTATCAAATACACTAAGTTCTGCTGAAGATGATAGACCATTTTTATAAATAATAGCTGAAGAAGAACCTGTATAAAATCTGGTAGGTCCTGCAGTTTGTTGAGGGGTTACATAAGAATAATATATTTGAGTTTGACTTAAAGTATTTTGATTTAAAAATACTCCTTGTTGTCTCATATCAGGGTCATTTTTTCCTGCTTCACTTGAAGTAAAAGTAGTTGATCTTTGAAATGTCCAATCTTCCGACCCACCTCTGTTAGAAGATGTAATAGGGAAAAATGAAAACTCATCTCTTACTGTGGGAGATGGTATTGCTTTATTTGAATTTTGATTAACTCTTACTCTTACAAATATGGAATTTCTTTCAATTAAAATACCAGCAATCCTATAGGTAACAATTAAATCCCCCGTTATTGAAGCATCTGGTAGAACTATTTGTAATTCAGTTGATCCCAAAATAAAATCAGATATATCATTTCCATCTTGATCTAATTTTGCTAGTTTAATAGATGTTACATAATTAAATTGAGATAAAGCTCCATTAACTGGTAGGCCTAAACGTGTTATAATACTTGGATCATCTATTACTTGAGAAAAAATCCAAGCATCCCCTGGATTGGGTTCATTATCAGGGTCATTAAAGGCTTGAGCTGAAACCGTTCCCATATTAGGATATGTTCCATGTGAAAATTGAGGATCACTAGAGTTTTTACTAATAAAAGATACCCTATCATTAAAGAAGTGAGGTTTAAATCTAACTCCCTGATCAACAACATTTAAATAAGGTGTACAATCTGGGTTTAATGATTGAGTGGTTACAATTACTTTTGATCCACTAAACTCACCATCATAGAATTCATGTTGAGTAGCAACATTTGAAACACCAATACCTTGATAAGAAGCACTTAAAAACTGTGAACTACTATAATTAAAATAAGTAGCATTAATTTCTGAAAATTCATTTGGTTCTCTAGCTGTACCAATAACATTATAGCTTTGTGTTAAGAAATATTGATTATTTGGACCACTTCCATTTGAGCCAGAGGGGTATGAATTCATACCATTATATCTGTTAACTGAACCACCTGGTCCCCCACTAAATTTAAATATAGCTGAACCAGAATTTGAATATTGAGGATAATCTGAAGATCCTGTATTATAATCTTTTGGGAATGGTTTAACTGACCCCGATAAATTTTCAAATGAAGATGTTACTACTGCAGGTCTTTGTCTATTTCTTTCTAAGATATGTTGTTTTACTACTACACCTGAGGCAAGACTGGTTCTTGCAGGTGTAAAGTCTTTAATCATTTTAAATAATGAATTATCAAAATATTTTATTAATCTAATAAAATCTCTAACATCATAGCTATTATAATATTTTTCAAAATAAGCATCTCTTAATCTATCTAAATCTGGGTATGTTTTATCAGATGATGATATAAATCTTGGATCACCTATATAATCACCAATATTAAAATACCCTAATTGAGCATTAATATCATCATTGATTTGATTAGATGGTGAAAAGGCAACTTCCAAATAATTTACATTTGGTGTATAACTTTGACTTGTATAAGAGAACTGTTGTAATGATCTCATAGGTGATAAAGCAGAAGCTGTAATTCTACCTTGTTCTGGTAGTACATCACCATCTCTATCTGTTACTCCTATTCTATACCCATAAGGTGCCTCAGCTAAACTTCCACTTTTTAGAATAACTTTTTCTGTTATCCTATTTTTCATACCAGCAACAACTTGATCTTG
>CAACVC010000025.1_pt1 | contig 18516 bp, 9 predicted proteins | sample 2381761 | NCBI WGS metagenome assembly CAACVC01 (sample SAMEA5211966, study PRJEB30684) | marine metagenome | biome: Marine; feature: Epipelagic; material: Water | collected 2015-10-15 | depth 45 m
GAACATCCATACAATGCTTTAGCGGCTTTCTTCAAGACTGATGAAGGCATGGAGGTATATAAAAACTTAAGCAAAAAACTATAAATAAAACGCAGCCGTCTAACGGCGGCTGCATTTATTAAAATGAAAAAACAAAAAGGTCTAGGTGATACTGTTGAAGCTATCACTAAAGCAACTGGAATAAAAAAAGTTGTTGAAAAAATTAGCAAGGCCACAGGAAAAGACTGTGGATGCGACAAAAGAAAAGAATATTTAAATAAAAAATTCCCTTATTAATTATGGCTGTAAGTGTAGATACCGTTTACCAAACTGTTTTGAGTACGTTAAATAAAGAGCAGCGTGGTTACGTTACTCCACAAGAATTTAACTTATTTGCAGAACAAGCTCAATTAGATATATTTGAACAATACTTCTATGACATAAACCAATTTGGCCGACTGCATGGAAACAGCACAGAATATTCAGACATGTTAAATATACTAGAAGAAAAAATAAGTATATTTGAACAATTTAATCAAGATGTCAATATGGGTAACGGTGGTGTAGGTACACTACCAGCTAACTATAGATTAGGCGATTTAATGTACAAAGAAAATGCAGATCGCCCTTATGTGACAGTAGAGCACATAAACAAAGGCAATCTAAGAAAGATACAATCTTCACCCTTAACAACTCCAAACTTAATTAGACCTGTTTATATTAAAACATCAGAGACACAAATACAAGTATACCCAATAACTATAACTTCTAGTGTTACTTGTAACATAATAGCTAAGCCAACAGCTCCTAATTGGGGCTATGTAATGGTTTATGGCGAAGCTTTATATAACTCTGCAACTAGTGTTAACTTTCAACTACATCAATCAGAAGAAGTTGCGTTAGTAGAAAAAATATTAGAGTTTGCAGGACTATCTACGAAAGAGGTTCAAACTTATCAGATTGCAAATCAAGAAGAAATGCAAACAATACAACAAGAAAAACAATAAGATATGCCATTATTTCAAGGAACACAACAAGCTTATTATAGTCAAACTCAGAGTTTTATAGGAGCAGGTGCTGGTAATCTTACATATGGCCCAGTCACAACTACTGCTTTTCCAACAAGACCTGTTCAACAAGCAGATATTACGGTTTTTATAAATAATATAGAAATAAATAAAAACAGTTATTCATACAATGGTACTAGCCCAGGTGATACTGCGCCAGATAATAGTTACAACATAGTATTTAATAACACAAACGTAAACACAGATGTTCAAGCCGCTGATGGATCGCCATTAAGTGGTTTATCTATTTTGTTTCAAGAAACACTGCCAAACGAACAATATGGTAACTATCAATATGTTTCACTAGAAGATATTATAAACAATTTTATAATATCGTATGTTGGTGAAGACAAGATAATAAGTAAAATAAGAAGAACAGATGTAGCTTTTCACGCACAAAGAGGTTTAGCTGAGTTTAGTTACGATACACTCAGATCTTTTAAGTCACAAGAAATAGAAATACCTCCATCTTTGTCAATGAAACTACCTCACGATTACGTTAACTATGTAAAAGTTTCTTGGCTAGACAGCGATGGTATTGAAAGAATATTAATGCCAGCTAGAAAAACTAGCAATCCTGAAGCTATAGTACAAGACAGTGATTATAATTACACTTTTGATCAAGACGGAACTCTATTGATGGCTAATGATTCTGAGACACTTGAGTCTTTTAGACAAGCTACAAACAGAAACGTTACTAACAACGATAATCTAGATGAGTTTGAAAGATACAGAGGCTTAGGTGGCGGAAGATATGGTTTAGATCCAGAGTTTGCTAATAGCAATGGGGTTTATTTTATAGACAATTTAAGAGGTAAGATATTTTTTGATTCAAGTCTAACTGGTAAGATAATAACATTAAATTACATAAGCGACTCTCTTGGAACAGATAACGAAATGGTTATTCATAAATTTGCAGAAGAGGCTATATATAAGTACGTTGCACATGCGATACTAGCTACTAGAGCTAACACGCAGGAGTATTTAGTAATGAGATTTAAAAAAGAAGCTTTTGCAGCTAAAAGAAACGCAAAATTAAGATTATCAAATTTAAAATCAGAAGAACTTGCTCAGGTAATGAGAGGTAAATCTAAGATAATAAAACACTAAAATATGCCAGAATTTATTCATAACTTCACTCAAGGCAAGATGAATCATGATCTTGACGAGAGAATGGTTCCTAATGGACAATACCGTGATGCTTTAAACGTAACAGTGGCTACATCCGAGTCTAGCAATGTTGGTGCTTTACAAAACTTAAAAGGTAACACTGAAAGAAAAGGTAAACCATTTTCTAATAATGACTGGTCTTCTTCTTATATAAGTGATTTAGTAAATCCAGTTTGTATTGGCTCTATAAGAAATGAACCAACAGAGTGTATATACTGGTTTATAGTTAGCGAAGCTAGTAGAACAAGCCCTAGTATAAGTGCTATTGCAGAATTTAATCAATCTACTGGTAAGGTCTCACCTGTTATTGTTGATACAAAAGGAATATTAAATTTTTCAAAAGATCAAAAACACTTAATTACAGGTATAAATATAGTAGATGATTTATTATATTTTACTGATAATTTAAATGAGCCAAAAAAAGTCAATATAACTAAATGGAAACTTGGTTCAACAAACTTCACAACACATACTGTAGTTCCAAACTACAATAAATCTACAGCTATATATTCTAACCCAACATCTTCTGTTGATTTTGCTGAGGAGGATATTACTGTTATTAAAAAATCTCCTTTATACACTTTAACCGCAGACTTTTCTACTTCAACAAGATCTGCTGCTGGTGTTGAGGTTCCTGGTACTGGCGTTACTCCACTTAGTTGCACCTTTAACCCAACCAGTAACTTTCCTACAAGCGGTGATAAATATACTAATTTTACATATATAACTAGACCTGCCACAGATTTCTTAGCGGTAGAGATAGCGCCTTTACCAACGTTCGGTGAGTGGTTAGAAGACCAAGAGAGTGCTGACCCAAAGCTAAATAGTGATATGGGTGTTTTAACTATTCAAACAAACGGCATAACAACACCTTACGGACCAGGGGACAATATAACGCTAACTGGCAGCGCGGTAGATGACGACAATAACACTGATGAGTACACTATTAGAATGGAAGTTGTTTCAACTAACGGTGGTCAGATAGATGTTAAAATTCTTTCTATACCTAATGAAATATTAAGATTTGGTGATGATGGCGAAGATTTGGTTCTTTGGGAAGTATTATTAGAAGAAAAAAACCCAATGTTTGAATTTGTTTTTCCTAGGTTTGCCTACAGATGGAAATACGAAAATGGCGAATATTCTTGTTTTTCTCCATTTACAGAGGCGGTTTTTGAAGGTGATGATTTTGAATATGTGGCTAGCGATGGTTACAACATAGGAATGCAGAACCATATAAGGTCTTTAATATTAAAAGACTGGGATTGGGGCAGTGAAGAAGTAATTGAGCTTGACATACTATATAAGCACTCAACTTCAAATAACATATACATAGTTGACACTATAAAAGACAGAACAGTAAACTCTTTTGAATTAAAAACTGAATTAATAGGAAAAACAGTCCAATCAAATCAACTATTAAGAGTTTTTGACAATGTTCCTAGAAAAGCTAGAGCTCAAGAAATAACAGCTAATAGATTAATTTTTGCTAATTATTTACAAAACTTTAATGTCCCTAACTGTGAAGTAATACTAGGAATAAACTCAACTGAACACCCTGGAAGCACACAAACAACAGGTGTAACTTCTACGGCTCAAGTAAATAATGGTGGATCTGTAACTAGCAACGTGCATAATGTTGATAACATCTCAGGCGCCATAAACCCAGGCGTCGTAGTTACTGGAGCAGGCATAAGTGGCACTGTCACTGTAGTTGTTTTCAACGGCACACAGGTAACTCTATCTTCTAATCAGACACTAGCTAACAATACAGTTTTAACTTTTACTGCTAGTGAAGAAACTTCAGATAACGATTTTAGAAGACCAAAAGCATCTATAAAGTCAATAAGAAAATATCAGCTAGGTATAGTGTTTCAAGATAAATACGGTAGACAAACACCTGTTTTCACAAACCCCAACGCTACTTACAACTTAGGAAAAGAAACTTCTGATAAAATAAATACAATATCTGCAACTTTACAACCACTGGGAAATATTCCAAGCTGGTTAACACATGCTAAGTTTTACATAAAAGACACGTCTAATGAGTATTATAATTTAGCGCTAGATAGATATTATTTTGCGGAAGATGGTAATGTTTGGTTGAGTTTTCCGTCTTCAGAAAGAAACAAAGTTGATATTGAAACTTATTTAATATTAAAAAAACAGCATGATAGCGACAATCCATCTATAGGTCCTTGTAGATACAAAATACTCGATATACAAAGCCAAGCTCCTGAGTTTATTGCTTCAAATAATAAATCTATAGCTATAGCAACCTGTCAAGTTTTATCTGGTTTTCAACAAGGTTTTTCTGAATTATCTTTTGACGGGCCTGGTGTAGATGGAAACGTTAACTTTAGAACAGGCTTTAATGGCGACACCTCTGTTCAAATATCAATGGGTGGCTTTGTTTCTGAAATAGTAGGCGTGGCTTCCGGAGGACCAATTAATGATGGAACTCAGTATATAGTAAATTTAGATAAAGCTCTTGGAAATGCCTCTAGTTGGATGGGTGAAACAGTAGGCTTAGAAGATGGAACAAATGTTCAAATAAACATACTTAAAAAAGTAGAAGAAAGATTACCAGAATTTGAAGGCAGGTTTTTTGTAAAAATAAACAGAGACACTGACTTTGAAACAAACATAGTAAAGCAGTTTGAGAAATTAAACACACGCTACGGTGTTGTAGGTCAGATTTTAGCAACTGGAAGACAAAATAACGGTGTTTATGCACAAAACCAAGAAAGCTCAGGCTCTAGTTTTGGCTTTTACTGGACGGATAACACAAATACAAGCGTTTGCGATTGCGTTACTGAATATAAAATGCAAGGAATAGGTAGTGGAGGAAACGGTACCAAGCAGGGTTCAGGCTCTAAATTAGCTGCTTTTCCTGACACGACCCCTGCTACTATGAGGGAAAAATATGATCTACCGATGTTTCAAGGTAACACTGTGAGTATGTGTTTTACTGGAGTAAAAAATATAGACGAGCCGGCATTTGCTTCAAAGCCAGGTTACTCTGGTAAACCAATGACAGAAGCTGTTGAGGGTAAGTATATAAAAATAATAGGTAGAGGTACTAACGAAGGTAAATCTACAAGAGCATATAGAATAAAAGAGCATTACAAAAACGGAAGCTATAGAGGCGCTAGAGATGGCGGCTGCCTTGTTAACTGTAATTCTGGAAATCAAAGAGGAATAGAGGGGAACCAAAGAACTGCAATAGCTTTAGTTTTAGATGATATTATTGAGGAAGAATGGGTTGGTAATGGTTCTGTAGCGGCTATGGAAAATCTATATGGCTTTCAACTTGTTGAAGAAATAACCAGCGATGATAATTCTATACTAACCTCTAGTAATCCAGCTATATTTGAAACTGAACCTAAAGAAGCTATTGATTTAGATATATATTACGAAGCCAGCAAAGCTTACCCTATATCTGAGCTACAAGGACAAACAAAAATACTACCTTATTTCAATGTTTATTCTTTTGGAAATGCTGTAGAGTCAGATAGAATTAGAGATGATTTTAATACTCCAAAAGTTGGTAAAGGTGTTAAAGTTTCTACTATATTCCCAGGGCCATATGCTGAAGAAAGAAGAAGTAGCGGCTTAATATTTTCACAAATATATAATTCACAAGCAGGTATAAATAGGTTAAATCAATTTATACAGGCCGAACCAATAACTAAAGATTTAAACCCTGAGTACGGCAGTATTCAAAAGCTTCACTCTAAAAACACAAACCTAACAACTCTATGTGAGGATAAGTGTTTAAGAATATTAGCTAATAAAGACGCGCTTTTTAATGCCGATGGTAATACTAATATAACATCGAACAAAGCTGTGTTAGGCCAAGCAACACCTTATGCTGGTGAATTTGGTATTAGTACTAATCCAGAATCTTTTGCTGACTATGGCTTTAGAAGTTACTTTGCAGATAAAAACAGAGGTGCTGTAATTAGACTATCACAAGATGGTATAACTAATATAGCTTTAAAAGGTATGTCAGACTTTTTTGCAGACAACCTACCTAGTTCTACTAAAATAATTGGAAGTTATAATGACGACAAAGAAAACTACAATTTAACATTAGATTTTTTAACTGACGAGTGGCAAGATAAGCTTTCTAAGACACCAAAAGATAAAACAAACTGTGAAGTACCTAATGATGAATCTGACGATATAGAAACAACCACAGTGTCATTTAAAGAAACTGTTGATGGTTGGACTAGTAGAAAATCTTATTATACTAAAACTGGTAGTGTTTTTTATCCACTAGAAAGTGGCGAATCACTAAATGACAAGTATTACACTTTTAACAAAGGATTAATATGGGAGCATGCTTCTAACCCTGTTTATAATAATTTCTATGGCACACAGTATGATAGCTCTGTTAATGTAATTATAAACGATGTAACTGAATCTATAAAAGGTTTTAAAACATTAAACTACGCTGGTACTGACTCAAGAAGATATAAGTATGGTACTAGCACTGGATTAAGTGGATTAAGCATAGAGCAAGTTGTTCATCAACAAATAGCTCCTTCAATAATAAATAGCGAAACAATAACTCCTGGTTGGTATACTAATTACATAAATACTGACATGGAGGAAGGTCAGATAAAAGAGTTTGTTAAAAAAGAAAACAAATACTTTAACAAGATAAAAGGTTTAAAAACTTTTTATAAAGATAATTGTGACAATAACGTTGACTCATCAGCTTTCCAAACTCAAGGCTTAGGTTTTGCAACCGTAACCGGCGGAACACCTACTACTTTTCCTTTAACCGTAAACCTTGACACTAGTTGTAGTACGGAAGGTGTTGTAAATCCAGATACTACTAAAAAATTCTGGTATCAATGGAGAGCAGTAAAACAAGATCCAACTCTTGAAACTGTAAATACTACTTCTATAGCTACAGATCAATTGGTTAAATGTGATATTGAATCTTTTTATAATCAATTTGTTAATGGTTTTAATCAAATAATCAAAGAGTTTTACAATTACAAATTTTTTGCAAGTCAAGGTATAAATGTAAATACTCAACTTTACAATGAGGACAACTCTCAATTAACAGCAAGTGGTAAGTTTTTATATATAGAACCAGCAACTACGCCTGATAACAATGCTTTAAACGCTAACATTGGAGGAACATCTGTGCCTAACACTTATTTTATTATAACTGTTACCAACGGAACTATATCAGCTAAAACACAATACAATACGTTGGCCTCTTGTGGAACAGCAGCTCCTGCGGCTAATATATTTGCTCATTTAGGTTGGTTTAAAAATATAGCTGGACAAGGTAATTACTTTATAAACTTTAATGTTATTGGTAATGCTCAATCTAACCCAGCGTTAAGAGCTGCTAGTTTGAAAACTTCAATAATAAGCTGGCTTAATTCTAACTCTGTAACAAATATTTCAAATTTAGGTAATTATTCTTATGACTATGGTTTTTCTGCATCTGGTGGTGTCGCTGTAGGTCAAACTTTATTTAAATCAGACGGGTCAGCTTTAGATTCAAATTCAAACTCAGGTTCTTTTGTATATAGAACAGATCAAGAATATAATGGTTATTTTACAGAGAATTACGCTGTGTCAAGAGATGACGCTGTTAGCGATAGCACGTGGTCTGCTTTACCTGATACTTATAAAATAGTTGTTTTTGAAAACAGTATTATAACACACATAACTAACATGAACGCAGTATAATGGCTACACAATCATTTGACAATTACACAATAACAAACGTAACTTATCAAGTTACAGGAGGAACAAATGTATATACCTCACATCAAACAGCTGTTTTAACTATATCACCTAATGCTGGTTTTACAGTTACAGCCTCTGATTTTAGCTGGATAAACACCTCTTTAGCTAACGTAAACACTGTTGTTTTTACTCAAAGCGGAGCAGATGTTGTTGTTACTGTAACTTTTGATAATCCTTTTACAATGCCAAGCGCGGCAACTACTTTAGGCTTGTGTATTGCTGGGGCGGCTAAACCTTCTTCAATAGAAATCTGTGGTACTTATATAGCTGAAGGAACCTCTACTAACATGGCTATAGTAAGTGGCAGCCCTGTGCCTGAAGAGATATCTTATCAATCAAGCGGAACTAGTAACGAACAAGTTTTGTTGCTAGATAAAACATACACGGTTGCTAGTGGTTATTATTTCGACAATGATTTTATAATAGAGTACAGCGGGCCCAATATGGTTGTGGGCAATTACAATATTGTTGAAACAAAAGCTTACGACGGTAATGGCAATCATACATCTTCTAACTTCAAGATATACTATATATTTCCGGTTGGCTCTGTCTATGAAGATGTCGTTAAAATAAAAATACCAACAGCTAAGTTAATAAATGTTGTTCAAGTAAAAATAACAAATTACCAAGTAAACACATCAGATGTTAATCCAGACGGCGATTTAAGAATAATAAGGGTTTTTGGGGTTGAAGGTGCTACTTTTACACTTTCTGCTACTTCTAATGGAGCAGCTGCATTAATGTTAGACGCAGGTTTAGTAGATGCTGATGAAGATGCAATTATATATTCAACTACACCTACATTAATAATACCATCAAGTGGTTTTTATGATATAGATATTATATTTCCTACTTCAGCATCAGCTAAGCAGTATTGTTTTACATTAGGAGGAGGTAATTTAATTAGTCCTTTTCCAAAACCTAATCCTTTTTGCATAAATCAATATCCAAAAATAACTTTAACATATAACTCTGGTGGAACCTCAAATGGTGTTGGTTTCACAGCAACGACAGCTGATAGTTCAGTTAATGCTTATCCAGTTTTAAAAAATTCTATTAGCAATTTTGTTCCAAATAATAATTCAGCGTTATATAACAACTATTTTGCATGGAAAGTTGTAGCCGCTAACGGAGCTTCTATGTCTTTAGTTAGTAATCCTACTGCTTCTTGGACCAACTTGCCAGATGTTTTTACAGCTAATTCTCAAGCTATAAGCAATAGCGCTACAATACCTGTTATTTCTGCTACAGGAATATCTACTGGTATGAGGATTACACCTGTGCCTTCATCAAACATATCAATAGCAACAACAGGAATTCCACCTGAAACAACTGTAACAAATATAAGCAGCAATACACTTACTGTTTCTAACGCACAAACAATTCCTTTTGAGACTAACCCAACAGCTGCTTATTTAAAGTTTTCAAATCAAAAAGGTAGCACTTCTTTTTTACCAGTAGAAACTACTTTAAACGAATCTTCTACGGAGGCAATTGTTAAGGTTGATGGTTTTATAGAAAGATATGGAGATACTAGTGTAACATACACTTTAGATTTATCTAGTGTATTAACAATAGGTAGTGCAACAACGTGCAAGGAATTTAATGTGACTGTTGGTAATGATGGTGGTATTTTAGTTTACTTTGATTGTGTAAAGAAAACAAAAAGACAACTATATGTTTTTAAGGGTCAAAATGATTTTTCTATTTGCGCTTTACAGACACCAGCGCCTACCGTTACTGGTTCTATGTCTATAGCAGCTAGTGGTGATGATTGTGACTTTTCTGGTGTTGATGCTACTTGCGCTACCTGGACAATAGCTTACAACCACCCAAAAGCTGCATTTGCATCGGTCACAGTAACTTATTTTGATTGTGTAACGTTAGCAGAAAAAACAATAACAGTAGGGCGTGGTACTTCTATTACACAATGCGCTACTCGACAAACACCTGTAAGTAGTAATCAAGGTGACGGAGGAGCAACAATAACATTAACGGACCTAGCATGTTCACCTTAAAAAATAAATTATGCCTACACAACCAATAACATTATTATTTCCTACAGCGGTAAACGTATCACTACAGGTTGGTGATACTGTTTATTATTTAGCTGCAAATGATGAAATAGTAGAAATAGGTCTTGTAACTTCTATAGTTATAAACGCTAATGGAACTGTAACATTAACAGCTCAAATAGATACAAGTGTTAGCCCACCAACTAACACTAGTTATATATTTTTTACAAAAGATTCCCAAGGTAATACCTCTAATTTAAAAGGTTATTATGCCGAGGCGCAGTTTAGAAACGACAAAACAACAGAGGTTGAATTATTTTCAGTAGGCTCAGAAATATTTGAAAGTAGTAAATAACCTGTAATTATAATAAGATAAACACTAATTAAAATGGCACAAGGATTAAAAAAATCATCACCTGTAAAAGTGGCAGGAGCACTAATATCTCAAGGAGTCGGTGGACTTATGGGTGTAGCTGGTGGTATAATAGGCTCTGGTAAAAGAAAAAAAGAACAAAGAGCTGCTCAAAGAGAAATGGAAAGAAACAAGGCTAGATATACAAACTTAGATACATCTAATCTAGCAGCTAACCTAGACAATGCTTACGAAGATCTTACGGTTAACACACAGGCCGCAGATTTTGCAAGAGAACAGGCTCAGCAAAGTCAAGCTAATATTATGGGTAATATGGCTGGCGCAGCTGGTGGATCTGGTATAGCTGCTATGGCACAAGCTTTAGCTGGTTCTGCTAATCAACAAGCGCAACAATCAGCTGTAAGTATAGGTCAACAAGAAAGCGCTAATCAAATGAAAGCCGCGGCTGGAAGAATGAGTGTTCAAAACGCAGAATTACAAGGGGCTCAAAACGCTAGAGCGGCAGAAAAAGACAAGGTAGAAACACTGTTAGGTATGTCACAACAGAGACTTGGCGCAGCTAACGCTGCTAGAGATGCCGCTACACAGAGTATAATGGGTGGAGTTGGTCAAATGGCTGGGGCTGTTGGTGGTCACATTGATAGTTTACCAGAAAAAGGCTCTCTTTAAAAACAACAACATGGCAAATCAATCATTAATAAAAGGCGCGGGCATAGCCGCAGATACTTTCGCAAACGTACAAGGTGGTTACAATGCTGGTCTTCAAACCGGTTATAACGCTGAGGCTGTTGCTATGGCTCTTAGACAAGCTCAATATCAAAGAAATAAAGATGAGGCTGAATTAAAAAACTACGTGAATAGTATGGACACTATAGACGTAGCTAAAGTTGAACCTGGTATGAGAGACGAGGTTAATAACTTTTTAATTTCAAACAGAAACAAGTACGCTAGAGCAGCTAAAACAGCATCAGAACTAGACGCTGATGATCCAGATTATATAAAAGCTATATCTACAATGAATGAGATAAATAGCGCTTTCAAAGCACTCAGTGAAAATTTAGATCTTTTTAAACAAAAAAGAGAGGAGTACTACGACGACACTAAAAACAATAGAATAAGCGAAGCTTCTATAATAAATGGTAATACGGATAACTTAAATTCTTTATTTAAAAATAATGATTTTGATATTGTTATAGAGCCTGGCGGAACTTTTCAAATAAACCATGATGGTGCTTATATACCTTTCTCTGACTTTGAAGAAGACACAGCTTACAATTATCATTTAGTAAACAGTGAGGGTTTTAACGCTATAATGGAATTAACCAACAAAGCACAACAAGGTGGTGTTAAAATAGAAAACGCTTTAGAAACTAATTACAAATATCAATTAAATGGTATGTTTAACACTATGAGCAGAGAAGATATGATGTCTATGATATACGACACTGTAATATCTGATACTCCACTAAATATGGTTCCTGGTAATGGCTGGGACGATTCTTATTTAGATATAGAAAATGATAAGCAATTAAGAATGTGGTTAGCTAATACTTATTTAGCGGGTTTAAAAAAAGTAGCTCTTGGTTCTTATAACCAAAAAAGAGCTGAGGCAGATCAAAAAGTAAGAGACTCTTACAATAAATCTAGAGCTTCAGCAAGAGGTAGAAAAAGCGTTGAAAGTAAACCTTTTATAGAGCAGTACAACAGCCTAAGTGAAGCTGAAAAAATAAAGTTTAGAGAAGATCTTATTAAAAGCCAAAATCAAGAAGAGGTTGTATTACCAACAGAATAATAAAATATAAATAAATGAACAAATCACCGATAAAACAAGCCGCTATCGCTAGGGCTTCTTTAGAAAATCAAAAATTCTTATTCAACGGTAAATTATTTACTAGAAAAGAAATAGATGAAGCCAGAGGAAATACAGATTTTGATATTTATTTGTCAAAACACAATATAAAACCATCATCAACACCTGAAATAACAAGTGGTGAAAATGAAGATGGACTTATAAGTAATATACTGAATAACGCAAATTTTCAAAACGATCCTGCAGATGCGGAGACCAATGTAGGATCGAACCAAAGCAATACGGTCTCAGATTTGGCAGTGTCTTTATCGGAATACAAATCTAAATTAGATACCGAAAGAGATAAAAAGCGTACTGAAGAATTTGGTGTAAAAGTAGATAATACACGTGTAAATATTCCAAAGTTTGATAAGGTGTTCTTAAAACCAGAAGACAACCCTGGAACATCTAATTACTTAAAAGGTCTTAAAGCTTTATATACCGACCCCACTAGATTAGACTATGGTATACCTAAAGAAGAGGTTGAAGAGTTAATTTCACAAGGCGAAGATGGTATTAATAAATTATTGCAAATGAAAAACATAGATGGTGTATCTGTTGTTGATCAATACAATGATAAAGTAAAAACCATAGACGAAGTAATAAAGATAGACAGAAAGAGATACTTAGTTGATTCTAAAAAGGCTGAGATGCTAAATGATCCGCCTAATAAAGAAAAAAAGGTTGATTTTTTATTAGAACCATTTGAGCCAACTATAAACGAAGATGGTTCGGAAAATTATGGTTTTAGAAATAATATTTTTAGTCAAGATGAAGAAGAGGGTGAAGAAAATCTTGAACAAATGTTCGAAGGAACTAACATACAAGTTGAACAAGTTAATCAAGGTGATATTCCAGAGGAAGACTATAATAGAATGAAGTCTGAAAACCCTAACCTTGGAGGTTTTGAGTTTATAAAAGTTACAATACCAGGCGCTGAAGATTCTGTTGTATTAGAATTTAACACTGATTTTGCTGGTAATGCATTTGGTGAAAAAGCTAATAAACTCAACTACGATATGCTTAAGGCTTATATGTCAGAAAACTCTGATTTAATATCTATAAACGCTGAGGTTTTTTCAAACAGAGAGAAAAAAGCAGAGATAGCAAGAACTATAACAAACGAAGCTACAGAGTCAAACTTAAGCTACATAGAAGAAAAAAAGATAATAGGTGAAAAATATAATAGAAAAAACCTAGAAGATGCTAATTCAGAAACATCAAAACTTTTTTCAGGCACTACGGTAGCTATGCCAACTAACGCTTTAGACGGTATGGACGTACAAGGTGAAAAAGAAATGTTTGTTAAAGGTGTTTTAAGTGATAAATACAAACAAGCTTACAAAGAGCTTAGTGATTTAAGTGAGGAAGTTTTAGAAAAACAATTTAAAGTTTATGGTGTTAAAAGTGTAGAAGAGCTAGCTAAGGTTGTAGTGTTAAACCAAAATGAAGTTTCTGAAATTAACGCACTTAAAAGTAGATACACTCAAATATATATTGAAGACGCGGAGATTTTTAGCAAAGATAAGCGTAGAGAACTCGCGGCAATATACAATGTTGGTTCTAGATTTGAAGAAGTTAAGCTAACAAAAGAACAACAAGAAATTGACCGAAAGCAAGATATAATATTAGATACCACTAAGAACAACGCTGAGATTGGTAAATTGATAAAACAAGTAGTTGATCAAAAAGGTATAATAACACCAGAGCAAGAAGAAACATTAACAAAAGCTTTAAACAATATGGGGATTCTTATAAATCCTCTTGAAAACACTGTAAGAACTCAAACAAACATAGACGAGAACGGTGTTGAGACAACTGAGATATATAACGAAGCTATTCTTAAAAATCTACAAGCGCTTTACGATAATGTTTACATAACCAACGAAGCAAACTATAAGCTTTTTAATGATTTAAACGAAGAGAGTCAAGATATTGCAGACAAGCAAGGTGATCTGTCTATAGCTATGGACACTGCTTCAAGAAATTATGATAGAAGCGAAAAGTATATATCTAACGTAACGCTTGGAACAACTGATATTCTTATGGGTATTGGTAATTTAGGTTTTAATATTTTCACAGGTGGTGTTTATATGGACGAAGATAGTGTTTTTCAATCATACTATGAAGGTTCTAATAAAATTAGAAACTCTTACGTTAGAGATATAGATTTTAGTTCTAAAGAAGGTGGCGCATTTAGTCCGTCAAAAGATTTCGGTGGCCTTGGTAATTTTGGTGCTTTCTTAATGCAAGAAGCAACTAATCAATTACCTATATTAGCAGCTATGGTGGCTAGTGGTGGTTATGCAGCAGTTGTCGTTGGAGCTTCTTCAACAGGTCAGAAGCAAATGGATATGACATATCAATTAATGAATGGTATAGAAGATCATAGCCATGCTAACATGTGGTTTACAAGTTTAGGTTACGGTATTGCTGAGGGTGGGTTTGCTCATCTTACAACAGTACCTATACTTAATAGAGCTAAGAAAACTCTTTTAAAAGGAAATAAACTTAAAGGGTTTCAAGCTGTAAACACCGGTCAAAAACAATGGCTTAAAGAAAACTCTAAAGGGACTGTTACAGATATACTGCTAGAGCCGTTAGGTGAAATAGCTACTGTTGGTGTTCAAAACATGCTTGACGGTAACGATATAACTATGGGCATGGATCACGCTGGATTTAGCGGTTTAGGTTTTGGTATATTGTTTAGTGGAATACCTTTTCTTCGTGGCGCATATAACTCTAAGTTTTCATCATATGAAAATCAAAGCGAAATGAGAACTTTGAAGAGTGAAATAAATGACATGAGCAACAAGCTTGAAAACTATGAATCTCTTACTTATTACGATAACCCTAATTTTTTAACTAGACAGCAGTTAATTGAAAATATAAAAATAAAACAAAACAAGCTTAATAGTCTAATTGAAAGTGATACTCAGTTAATAGAAAACACTTTAGGTGCAGAAGCTATAGGAATGACTATAGAAACTAGAAACAAGCAGTTAGAGCTACAAAACAAAATAAACGCAGTAAACGCAAACACTGATCTTGACCAAGAAACAAAAACAAAATTAATAAAAGAGTACGCTGCGGAGTTTGACAAAAGAAATGCTATTTTAGACAGAGCGTTGTCTAACGATAATAAGAAAAAGCTTAGAACAGAGTTTGAATTATTAAACGATACAGACACAGATAGATACAATGATTACTTAACAAAAGCAGAACAACAGTTAAATAGCTTAGATCCTAACAAGGATTACTCTGCCGATAAAATAAGGAATAAAGGCTACGAGCTTTTTATGAGAGATAAATTTGAAGAGAGTGATTCTCAAGCAAGTGCAGAGGGCGTTGAAATAGAGATGTTTGAAACTGTTGACGAGGCTGTTGTCCATGTGCAGGGTTTAATAGAAAATGGAACAGTATCAGAAGCAGATGGAGAATTAATGATACAAGGTTTCAAACAAGGTAACGATGGTGCAGCTGTTAAAGGTACTGACGTAACTATTTCTATAATGGAAAATAGACTGAAAAATGAACAACAGTATGTAAAACACCATGAAATAGGTCATCAAGTATTTTGGAAAATATTTAATGGAGACTTAGGTTTTGAAGATATGGCCAGCCAATTGCTAGAGTCTATGAGTAACATTGATAATAAAGTTTACCAAGATTTTATAAACGATCAACGTATATATGATAACAATGGAAATGTAGATTCTAAAGAAGTTATATCTGTTTTTCTTGAATACATTGCCGCTGATAGATTTGGAAATAAAAAATCTAAAGGATTAGCTGGGTTGTTTGGTGTGCTTACCGAGGTAAAACTTAAAGATCAATACAAATTTGACTTTAAAGGTGCTGATGATTATTTTTCTTTTGCTGTTGAATTAGGTAAGAAAATAAATGATGGCACACTTACAAAACAAGATATATCTGATGCTAGTCAATCTCAAGTTGTAATAGATGCTAAGTCAAACGATATAATTAACAATAGTAGGCAAGCTCCCTCAAACATAGCCAACAGTGCTAGCACTAACCTAGAGGGTATGTTAAACGACTATGTTTCTGGTCGTATGAACAATGATAGATTTAAAAAAGGTTTACCTAAACTACCGCCTGACTATGCACCTAAGCCTGAAAAGAAAAGAGAAAAAATTAGAGGTTTTGTAAACGAAATGCTTAGGTATGATGTTAACGGCAATTTTGTTAATAACATTATGGACTCAAAATTAGTTACCGAGTCAGACGCTATGGGTCCTTATATAACTACTATTTCTAATAGAATATGGAACGGTTTAGATCCTATGAATAGAGAGGGTCAAACTTTAGAAACATGGAAGGAGTTGGTTGCTATGGAGTTGTCCACCATGATACAACAAGAGTATTTAAAACCAAACAAGGATGGCGTTACTAAATATCAAGACTTAGATAAGTTTGTAAGAAACAGAGGCTATTTTAGAGTTTTCTCTTTAGCAGAAGAAACATTTAAACAAACCCCAGCAAGCTTAGGATTAGAGACTGTTGCAGATGTCACTAACGAAAACAATGAAACACAAGCAGAAGAAGTTAGTGTTGTACCAGGAAGAAAAAACTTTGGAGATAAAGTAAAGTTCATAAGTGATGGCAAAGCAATTACAATACCTAATATATTAATAGACAGAATAAAAGACAATATAGTCAAAACATTTAGATTAGGTAACTTTAAAAACAAAGTAGGGACAAATAAGTTTAGAACTGAGTTAGCAAAAAAATACTCAAACAGTATAGGTTTGATTTTTAGAAAACTAATGCAGCGTGGTGAAAACTTTAACAATGATGTTAAATTAAGTCGAGAACAAGTTAGAGGTAATATCAGCGAGTTTTTATCTGCTAACTTTGACAATGTTTATGATCTACCTATTGATGTTCTAACTAAAAAATATCCTTTCTTAACTCAGTCTACAGGTGTTAGAATGAACGCTGAACAAATAAGAAATCATAACGATGCTGTAGACAAAGGTTTAATTGTAGCAAAAAAGATTACTGATATAAAATCTGGACCTTTTATATTTGAAAAAGTAAAAGATAAGAAAAAAGCTAAAATAGATTTTTTAAATTACTTCGAAGGTAATAGCGTAGCACCTAACACAAGAGGCGCGAGACAATTATCACTAGCTGATACTTTTGCTCAAGAAGCTGGTTTTGACGTTCAAGCAGAAGTTTTAATAGAAGCTGGCTTTAAAACAGAAGCATTTATACAGGACCTTAGTAAAAATGTAGGTAGAGTAGCTTTTAGTTCAGTTCGTGGTTTAAGTTTTGAAAAACAAAGTATGTTTTACTTGACTTTGCCAGGGTTAGGAGCTAAATTAAATCCTAGTTCTACTAATTGGAGTGATAAAAAAGAAGTTACAAATACTTTTAGATTATTATTTACAGAAGCTTTACCTGATAGTTTTACGAAAGGTGAGATAACGGCTATATCTAAAGAGCTAGCAAACTACGCCGCTAAGTTTGATCTTTTTGATGATGTTGTAAAAGAATCAGCTCAAGACTCTGGTTTGTTTGATGAGTATGTAGAACAAATGTTTTACGACAATCAAATAAACGAAGCTCTTTCAAAAGCTTTAAAACTTGTAGATTCTAAAGGTAACCCAGTAAACATAGCGGATGGTTATACTAAAGAAAGAATAGAAAAGCTAAGAGCTTTACCTTTAGATCACATAAGAAAACACAAACCTGGAACAGCTGCATACGAGCAAGCTATTATAGATGTTATACAAAACAGCTCAATGTATACTGGAGCTGGTAGAATTGCCGCTGGTCAATTTATAATTGTAGACGGACAAGTTGTTGATAGACCAGTTGGAATTAAATTTAACAAAAAAGGTGTTGATTATGCTTCAGGAAAAGCTAGACAAGGCTATCAAGTTTACACAGACATAGCCGATTTGTATAAAGCGCTAAACACCTTACCTGGTGTTGAAATAGATATAGTTAATTCAAAAAAGAAATTTAGTAAAAACAAAGAATGGACAGGTGAGTCTTGGTTAAAAATAAACGGCAAAGCTATAAACCCAAGTGATGTTAGTTTAATACCTGAAACAAGTCAAGCAGGTTTAAAAGATAGAGATTTTAAAGGTAGAAAAAAACAATCTGAAAACGCAAGAAGATACGTCAAAGACATGGTTAAAATGGTTATTGACGGAAACTATGATAATATGGATTTAGCTATGCTAATGAAGCAGCTAGACTCTCAGATGGACGCTCCTTTAAAAAGAGCTGCAAACTTAGAATACGTTGTAG
>CAACVC010000116.1_pt1 | contig 17884 bp, 14 predicted proteins | sample 2381761 | NCBI WGS metagenome assembly CAACVC01 (sample SAMEA5211966, study PRJEB30684) | marine metagenome | biome: Marine; feature: Epipelagic; material: Water | collected 2015-10-15 | depth 45 m
CTACACAATCTTTATTTCAAGTAAATACGGGTAGTGCTACACAATTTGGAATACAGTTAAGACACACATCAGCTTCATTTGGTGAAATGAAATTTATATTATCTGGTTCTCAAGGATATGTTACTACTAGCCCTATGTTACAACCTTTCTTTACAGGAGGGTTTTGGGATGTAATGTTAAGAAGAGATCCTGGTAAAACAAACCTAAACCAAACTGGATCCGTAGATGTTACTTATGAATTAATAACTAAAAATAGTAGATTTGATGGAGATAATTCATTTATACAATATCAAGATTCTTCAAGTTTATTTATTTCTAGTTCAACTTCCGCTTCATATAATGAAGCTTGGAGTACATATACTTTTTCTTCAGACAATACTCATTTATTAGGTTATTTAGGAGGAACAGGAAGTAATAATGTAATAGCACCTAATAATGTTATTTTTGATGGTGAGTTTCAAGAATTTAGATATTGGATAACTAGTTTATCTCAATCAATATTTGATGAACATGTTTTAAATCCAACATCTTATGCCGATAATGATATAACATCATCATATTATAACTTAATATATAGACTACCTTTAGGAAACTATGACCAAATATCAGGCTCGGATGGAGATAATAAAATAACATCAGTGCATCCAATGGTTACAGGATCATTTGCTCCTACAGGATCATTTTTAGGTACAGGATCATCAACAGTTAATTTTGCTATCATAAATAATTTTACAGGTAGTAGTTTTAAATCTGAAAGTAGAGTAGATGCAGTTCAAGGACCAGATTTAGGTGGATTTACTACAAATGACAACAAGGTAAGAGTATTAAACAACGAAATAATATCTGGTTCAACGTTATCACCATATGTATCAGTTCAAATTAATCAATTAAGCAGTTCTGTAATTGATTATACGCCAGACTTAGATATAGCAGAAATAGCAATATCACCACAAAACAGTATTGATCAAGATATTATAAACCAATTTGGATTTTTTGATATAGATGAATATATAGGTGATCCTACTTTATCTGGATCTTTAACTTATCCTAAATTAGATGAATTAAAGGATTTTTATTTTAGAAAATATTTTCAAAAAACAAGTGTATTACAATCTATAAGATTATTATCATATTTTGATAATTCTTTATTTAAAATGTTGAAGGATTTTGTCCCTGCTAAAACATTATTAAATACAGGGTTAGTAATAAAACCAACAATATTAGAAAGAACAAAACAAGAAAGATTTAATCCTACTTTTACATATATAGATCATAGCGGGTCAATTGATATAGTAAGTGTAACTGGATCAAATCCAATGGCTGAAGATTTAGATACTAGCTATACTGGAGAAATTTTAATCCCTTCAAGTTCTGCAAACACAATCACAGCTTCAGGAGTAATTTTTAATTTTACAGATTTAAGAGAACCTTTTACAGGAGAATATAGTGGTAGCGAATTAACAGTTTATACTCTACCTACTAGTAGTACAGTAACAGAACTAAGCTTTTTTAATAAAGAAATAGATTCTAATACTATGTTAACTTATTCTGCTATGCCTTTAAACCCTACTTTAAACAACATATCAGAACCAAGAAAATCAATAAGATTTATGGATGTTGATTATTCATCAAATCCAATAGTCCCTGTTAATATAGGTTTTATAACAAGTAGATCATTAGGAACACTATCAGAATTAAGTTCATCTTTCTTAGATGCCCCTGTACAAGATAGTAATTATACTTTATTACGTAGTAAAAACCCTAGATATTTAGGTAGTAAAAATATTTCTCAAAAATATAATGTTTATACTATAGGAGATTCATCTTATGGACAAACAGCTGCTATTGATTTAAATTCTCTTAAATTTGCTTATTTCTCAGAAATAGTAGAAACGGGATCTGCTTTCCCTGAAAGATCAAATGTGTATATTAAATATTTAATTGATGGAAGGTCTAATGTTATAGAACTAACTAGAAATAATGAAAATATATTTGATTTACAAAATATATTTAATGCTAAAAAAGAAGTAGATATATCTTTAGATAATAATCAATTATTTGGAGATCAAAAATATTTAGATGGTTTAAAACCTGTATATGCTGGTGGATTTAAATATTTACCTACACTACAAAACCCAACAGGAAGTAGTACTTTAGATTTTAGATTTACAGCAGGACCAATTGAAAACATAACTAAGGAAGATATATTCCCAATACCTAATAGTTTAGGAGGTAAATTTATAGATATAGGTGATTTTACTTTAGGAACTATTCAAATACAAAGTGGAAGCAATAGTGTATCAGTAGGAGGATATCCGGCCATTACATTAACCAGAAATGAACCTATTAATAGAGAAAGTATTTGGTGGGATAATGATTTATTAATTAATATAGAAGGACAAGTAGAACTAGAAATTAATGTTCCTAAAAATGTATCTTCTTCATTTGATACTATATCTTGGAACCCATTTAATGGAGTAGCACCAATATTTTCAGCCTCAACTGATTTTGGAGATTTTGAATTAATAGAAGCTATTTATCATATTTCTAATTCTGTAATTTTACCTAAAAACACAGATAAAATTGAAGCAATATTTGATGAATCAATATCAGCAATGGGAGGGCAATTTGAAACTACTTTTGAAACACCTGATATAGTAAGTGCTTCTGTAAATATAGGTGGTTTACAGGCAGCTTCTTTTGGACAAACTGCCTATACTTACTATTTCCCTTCAGACCCAATGACTTCATTTACATCAAGTATAGTTGATGGTGGGGATGCTAATAATGGGAATGCATTTTTCTTAAGAAATAATACTGGTTCATTTAATATTTTAACTGCTTCTGTATCTATGTCTTTTTGGTATGATAATTTTACTCAAACTTCATCTATTTATGAAAGTGGTTCCGATTCATATGGTGTTATAGATGAACGATTTATTATAGAAGAAGGAGATCTATTTAGATTTGTAGATAAAGCTGGAGGAGTAGCAGGTTCAGGAAGTGGAGAATTTCCTATAGCATTTGAAAGACAAGTTAAAAGAGTGAGTGTTATACCAAGAGATGAAGTAACAAATACAAGACGTTTAACTATTGAATTTGACAAAGACATACCAGCTAGGGCTTGTGAAGATTTTACAACTGCAAACCCAGATGCTGCTAGACAAATTAAAAGATTTGTCATACTAAAAAAAGTAGAAGATGAAACAAATATTGTCCTTAATTTTGAAAAACAACTAGGGAAAACTTCTACAGGTATAATATTACCCGCTGATTTACCTCAACAATTACAGGAAAAAGCAGGTAATATAGTAAAAGAACTTAAGTCACAAAACTTAATAACATAATTTTTAAAAACATTATATTTATATATAACAAAAATAAACCATGGGATATTTAAATAATACTACAGTTACGGTTGACGCCATTTTAACAAAAAAAGGACGTGAATTATTAGCACGAAATGATGGCTCATTTAGAATTACACAATTTTCATTAGCCGATGATGAAATAGATTATACTTTATATAATCCATTCCACCCATCAGGCTCAGCTTTTTATGGAGAAGCTATTGAAAACATGCCAATTCTTGAAGCATTTCCAGATGAAACTCAAGTAATGAAATATAAATTATTAACATTACCAAGAGGAACTGCTAAATTACCTGTATTAGAAGTAGGATATACTACTATTACATTAAAACAAGGAGCAGCGCTATCTATTACACCTCAAACCTTAAATTACTTAGGTGCTGATACAACATTTGAAGCATCAGGATATACAGCAACAATTGGAGATTCAAGAGTTTTATCTGTTTTCCAAGGAACAGGAGTAAATACTACAGATGCTGCTACGTTAAATTCTACTTCAACAATAGGAACAAACGTATCAAGAACAGTAATTGGAACTACAATTAACCTAACTGCAACTACAGTTAATACTTTATTTGGAACAGCAAATACTTTAAATACTATATTAACAATTACAGGTAGAGATTCGGGAGCAAGATTAACTATTCCTCTTAACATAACTAAAGTAACAACATAATATGAGCTTTGTAAGTTTAAACACAAGTGATTTCGTAGTAAGTGCTGATTCAATCACTTCTACATTATTTTCAGGTGAAGTTCCTACACTAACACAATTTTTTACTTCATCACAAACATCCTCATTTGATACTTTTTTAGATGTTTTTCAAACTTCATCTTTAAGATCAGATGCTGCTGTTCAATTCTCTATAGCATATGGAGAAGTAAATGGTTCGGGTTCAGCCCCATATAATACTTTAGTTACTGGTAGTTCACCATCAAGAGTAACTTATGGGCAATATAGAACTTTAGTTAATGGAGATGAAAATACAAACTTTAATTTTGGAGTAGGAAATACAGATTCAAGAGATATGTATGCTTTAACTGTTAATAGAGCTAGATATAAAGAAAAATTATTCCCAGGAACATTTAATTTAGTAATTTCAGGTTCAGATGGTAGTGTAGCTTCAAAAATCCAATTAACAGATAATTCAAAAGATGTAAGTACACTAACTTTTTCAGATGCTGGTAGAGTATTTGATATTGTAAGTGGTACAAATGGAAGTGCTGTGTCACAAAGTGTTACAGAAAGTGTAACTCCAGGTATAACTCCTTCGGGCTCATATGGTAAATTTTTACCTGATGTAGGTTTAATATTATTAAACCCAAGAGCACTAGCACTATCAGCATCACAAGGTGGAGTAGGATTAGTAGTTAATGATGATTTAACTAATACAGCCTTAGTTGCTAATAATAGTGCATTATTTGAATCAATAAAATTAGCCCAAACCTTTTCTTTAAATTCAGAAGAAACAATAACTTCTGATTTTATATTTGTTAGAGTAAGAAATACAGATTTTAACTATACAACAAACCCATCTATGATAAGTGGTAGTGGAGAATTTGTACATTCAAGTTTAATTAATAATCCTCAAACTTTTATAACAACTGTTGGTTTATACAATGATGCCACAGAATTATTATCCGTAGCAAAATTATCAAAACCACTAGTTAAAGATTTCACTAAAGAAGCTCTTGTCAGAGTAAAATTAGATTTTTAATGAATGAGTTTTGCATACAAAAAACTAAATCCAGCTGATATTAAATCAGTTCCTTATACTGCTAATAAGCAGTATGAGTATGATTCATCATCTTATTCAGATAACAATATTCAAACTTATATAGGAGAGTATATTCCTATAACTACAGATCAACCTTTTGATCCTGTAAATGATAACCTAACTACGGACCAAAATTATAGAAGATTAATTTTTGAATCAGTCCGTCATTTATATTATCAAAACTACATAACTGCTTCTTCAGTTGATCAAACCCCAGAAGGAGAAGGTTTAGAATATCCTCTTAATGTTAATAATTTTTGGCATTCATCATCTTTTGATAATTATTTACAAAATACTTTAGCATCAGGATCGTTTCCTAATTATAGGAATTTCCCTTATTTCCAATCTCAAGAATTTGACTATGATGATGAAGGAAATGCTTTATATGGTACAGCTATTTATTTTATTGAAAATTCAGCTAAAATTAGAGTTATATCTATTCCAAAAGATAAGTATGGAGAAGGAATAAAACCAACAACTTTTGCTATTTCGGGTTCAGATTACTTTATAGCTGATGATGGGCAAGGAAATTTATTTGATTTTATAAAAGTAATAGCAAAATATGGTGATGTATTCTACTCCGCAGCACCAGCATATTATGCAGGAAAAGCTGATGGGCTAGTTATACCTGTTGGAAACATATTTTACAATCATGGTTTAGCTGTTATTACTAATCAAGATTACTTATGTTTTATAGAAGGTAATCCTGTAGCTAGAAATGACTATTTTACAATATTAAACACCCAGGAGGAAAAAATATTAAATGTAATATCCCAAGATTTTGATGATTGTGTAAATATAGCTTCAGAATCAGTATCAACTTCTAATATTACAGATTTTGCATTTCCTGATTTTAGTGTAAGTGGAAGTGGAGATTTAGTAATTACTCCTAATTTAACAAGTGCTACTCCTGGACAATATAAATTACAATATACTGTAGATAATACCTTAGGAAACACAAGCAACACAGCATCAGTAACATTAAATATAACTGCAGAGCCATTAACATCTTCAATAAATTCTATAACAGAATCTTGTTTTGGAGGAAATGATTCTGCTTCTGTAACATTTTCAATAGATAAAGGATTACCTCCATATAGTTGGTCTATTGATAATTCTACTTATACTCCTATAAGTGATTTATTCCAACCAATTATTACGGCATCACTATTACCAACACGTTCTTTAATACTTTATATAAAAGATAATAATAATGAAATAGTAACTCAATCTATAAACACTTCATTTATACCAATTAATGGAACTGTATTCCAGAATGAAGTATCATTTTGTGATACAGATGATGGAGAAATAATAATTAGTGCAAGTGGAGCAACGGGCACAATATCAGCCTCATTATCAGCTTCATTCTCTAATTCAGTATCTCTACCAAATTCATTCTCTTTATTAACTGAAGGATCATATAATGTATATTTTAAAGATTCTAATTTATGTACAAGCTCTTCTACAATTATAGTAGGTAAAATACCTACAGTAACTGCAAGTTATGCTTTAACACATGTAGATTGTTTTGCTTCAAATAGTGGGCAAATCTTACTTGATATATTAGATTCTAATGATACTGCCTCCGATTCATTTATAACAGGAGGGAGAGAACCTTATACTTGGAGTTGGTCAGGTCCTAATGGATTTAGTACATCTTCCGAAGATGCGGAAAATTTACCAAGTGGTAGCTATATATTAAACCTTAAGGATAATGATGGATGTATATATCCTTTTAATTTTGAAATTACATCCTCAGATCAAATTAGTTACACTGCTAGTATAGATTATACTGCCAGTACTGCACACCCTACTTTATTTATTAGTGGTTTACAAGGAGGAGGAGGAGAGTATGATGTATTTGTAACTACTTCTTTATCTCAATATTCAGCTAGTATGACTTCATCCGGTGGTTCTCCTACAAATGATAACATACCTTTACTTGGAGAAGCTCTTAATGCTGGTTCTGCAAGTTTAACAATAATTGATAATTTAGGATGTACTGCTTTTACTTCAAGCCTAGAAATTTATGGTAGAACATGGGAAGTAAGTCAATCTTTTTGTGAAGATGGAACTGGTAGTGTATCAGCAAGAAAATTAAATTTTTATACATTTAATACCGCAAGTGCTGAATATGTAACAGTTAGAATACATTCTGGAAGTGAAACTCCTGTACAATTTGATACTTCTGGTAGTGCAACAGGAAGTTATACTTGGAATCATAATAGCACACTATATTTAGATATAGTTACAGGATCTAAAAACAACTTTTCATTAGTAAGAGAATTTAGCGGTTCTAGTGATAAATTAGGAACTCCTGCAAACTTAACAGGAAGTGAAATTACTAACTCAGTTATAGTTACAGGTAGTGGTAGAATGGATTATTTTTATGAAAATAGAGATGTCTCTTTATCATTTGGAACAAGTCATTCACTTAGCTCGTTACATTTAACAGCATCAAAAGTTAATACTGAAGAATTAACTACTAATATTAATTTTAAATTTAATAAAACAATTGACTTAAAAGATATTAGAGATAATTTTACAGGTAGTGCTACCAATTTATCATTAACAGGAAGTGGAGGAACAAGCATAGCAGATGGTTCAGGTAGTAACTTTATAGCACGAGATAATGAATTTACAGATACTATATATGGTAATACAGGTAGTTTTATAGGACCTAACAATCTACTATTTAGAGAAGAATACCCATTCGGGAATATAATTAACACACCATCTGGATCTAATGTAGAATTTACCAATGGAAAAATATTTAGTGGATCAGTATCAGCAAGTTATTTTGGAAGCACTAATGCACAATATTTCACTCAAAGAACAGATAAGGTTTGGTTAATGACAGCTGATATAGATGGTATTCCTTTTGTAGAAGCATATTCATATTCAGACAATCTTGAATACCAAAATGATCCTGTAGGAATTAGAACTAATACTACTGGTAGTCATCGTGGGTATAATATTTTTGCTGGAAGTCAAAAAATGGAACATAACTTAATGTATGTGATGATAATACATGAAGATGAATTTGCTAATATGCCTTTACCAACTGGTATAGGAAGTGGACAAATATTTAGAAGAAGATTAAACCTAATAAGAGATGTTAATAGAGTTTATTATTTATTTATGTCTCCTATAGCAACATCAGGATCACAAGCTCAATTAGATAATAGAGCAATATCAGTTGGAAAATATTTTATAGATAACGTAATTAATGGCTAATACAGGATTTAAAATATCACAACATGCTGCCCAGTATTTTACTACGGGGGCTGGCTCTGGTAGTAAAGTAACTAGCAGTTTTGACGTAAACTTAGGTGTTACTCCTTTTAGTGCTTCATTAAATGGAGAAGAATTTTTTAATAGATCCTATGATCCTATAACTTGTGAACCCGGGTTTGAAGATTGTTTAGTACCTTTACTAACTAGCTTAAGAACAGGATCTAGAAGAGGAAGATTTGATGTAAGTTATGTTACCCAATCTTCAACCAATTCTCCAACTAGAATCACAGCTTCAATTAGTGATGATATAAATTTTGCATCAGGAAGAACGGAAATACTCTCACAGTCAATAGGTACATCATTTTCAGTTACATCTTCATTTATAACTGGAACTGTATTTTTTAGGGCATTTACATCTTGTAGTGGACCAACTCCCTCACCTAATTCTGATTTATTATCATTTACTTATGATTTAATTGCACCGTTAAGTAAAAGTACAGTAGAAGTAGTATTTACTAATACTTTGTCCTCACCAATGGAAGTAGAAATTAGAAGTGAAAGAGGTAATCAAAATTATGTTATAGCAGGTAAAGAATCAATTACATATGATTATACAAATAATTCTTTTGATCCTGGAGCTTGGATATCAACTAATAAATCTTCTCCTTTAGATATAACAATTAAAGGAGGTTCTAAAAGTACATTTGGTAATTCTATTCAAAGGGTTACTAATGGAGTTATAAAAGAAACATTTACAGTAGGGGGAGGATTTAATAATCCTAATAATAGAAGAGACACAAGTACTGATTACAATCCAGATACTGGTACTACTTTTAAAATTGAACAATTAGTATTACCTGAAGGAGATACTACAACGACAACATTTTCATTAATACAGAATACTCCACCAGCACCAGCACCTGCAGAACCTACTGCCGTATATACACCTTTCCCAAGAATAGTTGTAGGGTCTGTTCCATATGAAACAGAAGAAAAAGTTTGTGCTAATACAGGAGTTAATTTTAGAGAAAAAACTTATTTTAAATTTAAAGGATATTTATATGATAGTGAAGAAGATGCTTTAATTGATAATAAGGCAAGTTATTCTTTTACTAAAAATTTTATTCTTACTACTTTAACAACCTATTTAATAGTTAATAAAGAAGGTAAAATAGAAAGTGAAGGAAATACATGTGTTTTACCTACACTTAAAATTGAAACATCTAGAGGATCCTACTCAGATCAAGAATCGGCTTGTAGAAGAGATAAATCATCAGGAGTTACTTTTAGTTTTAAAGATAATACCCTACTCGGAAGTGGAAGAGGATTATCGGGTAGATATCCATTATTTGAAGGAGAAGGAGGAAGAGGAGGTCGTAATGTTATTTTAGAAAATGGTAAAATATTATCATTTGAAACTTGTGGAACTGAACTAACAGATATACAATATTCTGAAATAGGGTTTAATAATGAAACTTATCCTTTAGAAACACCTGAATTAATTAACCCAAGTACTTTAAGATTTGTTTGTAATTATTCACAAAGGTTTATAAATTATTCCTTAGGCCCATCAGGAGTTGTATATTATGGGTTTAATTATAAAGAAGGTAAGTATAAATATGTTCCACTAGGATTAGGTCTCAGATGGTATAGAACAACAGATGGTAAATTTGTTATATTTAATAAGGGACTTGTAACACAAATAATAGATGAAATAACATTTTGTTAAAAATAAAATATGGCAATAACAGTAGGACCAAATACTTTAAAATTTAAGAATAGACATACTATATATGAAAATGAAATAGTATGTAGGGTAAGTGCTACTGAACTTAACATGTCTCAAAACCCTACAATTACTACTGACACCTCAGGTTCATTAAGAGATTTTGCAACTGGTTCTATTTTCCAACCTTATGCCACTACTATAGGAATATACAATGAGGCAAATGAGTTATTATTAGTAGGTAAACTTGGTCAACCTATTCCAATGACTAATGAAACAGATATTACATTCGTAATTAGATACGATCAATAAATGTGGTTATACAATAATGAAGTTATAAAAGGTATTGAACAAATACCTAAAAATACATTTGGTTTTATTTACCAATCTATTTACATCCCAACTAATGAAAAATACTTAGGTAAAAAAGTATTATACTTTAATAAAACTTTACCACCATTAAAGGGATTTAAACGTAAAAGAAAAGTAGTAAAAGAAAGTGATTGGCTAACATATTATGGTAGTCATGAAAAAATAAAATCTCTTCTAAAAGAAAATAAACATAATAATTTTAAAAGAGAAATCCTGGAATTTGCATTTAATAAAAAACATCTTACATACTTAGAAACTAAATATCTATTTTGTAATAATGTTTTAGAAAATGAGGAATATATAAATGATAATATATTGGGTAAATTTTTTAGAAAAGATTTGGTTAATCCAAATATTTAACGTATCTTAAATCTAAACTGAAGTCTTTTTTATGGTAAACCAAATATTACTTGGGTTAGTGGAATCCGTTCTGGGTAAGAGTAATCCAACAGCAAGGGGAAATCATGCTTTCCATTGTGCTTTTTGTCATCATAAAAACCCAAAATTAGAGATAAATTTAATTCCAAATAAAAAAAAAGAAAATTTATGGCATTGTTGGGTATGTGATAAAAAAGGTAAAACTTTATTTGGTTTATTTAAAGCATTAAAAGTATCTGCTAATAAAAGAACACAATTAAAAGATATATTAGGAACTACAGAAAAGTATGATATTGTAGTTTCAAACACAAAAGTAGAACTACCCCCGGAATATAAATCATTATATAATCTTACTAAATCTGACATACATGCTAGACATGCATTAGCTTATCTTAAAAGAAGGGGAGTTACTACCATAGATGTCCTAAAATATCAAATAGGATATTGTGAAAAAGGTAGATATGCTAATAAAATTATTATACCTACGTACAATGTTAATGGGCAGCTTGATTATTTTGTTGCACGTTCATTTGAAAAAGAACCATCAAGAAAATATGACGCTCCATCCTCGGATAAAAATATTATAGGATTTGAAAATATGATAAATTGGGATATTCCTATTGTATTATGTGAAGGTGCTTTTGATGCTATAGCTATAAAAAGAAATGCTATACCATTATTTGGTAAAAATATATCTAAAAAACTAATGCAAAAATTAGTTACTTCTGAAGTTAAAAAAGTTTATTTAGCTTTAGACAAAGACGCTATTAAATCAACTTACAAAATAGCAAAACAATTACTAGAAGCAGGAAAAAAAATATTTGTAATAGACTTAGATGATAAAGACCCAGCTGATATGGGGTTTGCTTTATTTACAAATAAAATTCAACAATCACAAGAATTTACATTTTCTTCTCTATTTAACTTAAAATTATCTATATGAAATTAAGGAAAGCTAATTTTCCTAAGCAGGAATTAAACCGCGAATTTACTCAAATTACTACTAACGATTCTAGATTCTATGAAGATGGAGAAAAAACATACCCATCAGTTACATATGTTTTATCTTATTTTCCTAAAGGAAAACATTTTGAAGAATGGTTAAAAAGAGTAGGATATAATGCCGATTTTATTGCTAAAAAAGCAGCAGGTGAAGGAACATTAGCTCATGACTTATGTGAGCAATACCTATTAGGTAAAGAAATTAATTTAATGAAAGATGGATCACCCCAATATGATTTACATGTTTGGAAAATGTTTTTACGTTTTGTTGATTTTTGGGAAACTAGTGGTGCTGAATTAATAGAAACAGAAGTATTTTTATATTCTGATACTTTACATATAGCGGGAACTTGTGATTTGGTTTGTAAAATAAATGATGAAATATGGGTTATTGATATTAAAACATCAAATAATCTACAAACCACATACGATGTACAATCAGCTATATATGCTAGATGTTTTGAAGAATGTTATGATCAAAAAGTAGATAGAGTAGGTATTTTATGGTTAAAATCATCTAAACGTGGTCCAAAAGAAGGTAAAATACAAGGTAAAAAATGGGAAGTATATGAATCACCCCGTTCTATGGATGAAAACTTACAAATTTACACAAATGTTAGAGCTTTATTTGATTTAGAAAATCCTGTTCTTAAACCTTTATCTGAAAAATATAGAACTACAGTAAAAAAATAATAAAATGAGTGCTATAATACCTACCACAATATTAGACGATTTTTTTAAAAAACCCGAAAACATAATAGACTTTTCAAAAACAATAAAATATAAAATTGGATCAGAATCACCAGAAATTAATAATAATCAATGTACCATAAAAAGATCAGATTGTTTAAGTATAATACACCCACCTCTTTATAAACATATAAATAATAAAGTTCTTTCATTATTTTTTGAAGATAATCAATTTGAAGTTGAATCTACATTACGATTTCAAATTATAGAAAATGATGAAGATACTGGATGGATACATCAAGATCCATGTTTATTCACATACATAATTTATTTATCTCCTGATAATGAAATAAATAGAGGAACATCTTTATATAAATTAAAAGATAAAAAACCACACTTTATAAACAATGGAAAAGATACTCAAAATAATACTTTTGATAAAATTTTAGATGTTAAAGATAATTTTAATAGAATTGTATGTTTTTCTTCTGAAATGTTTCATGCTTCAAATAAATTAAATAATAATCTCTCCCCTAGATTAATTTTAATTGGGTTTGTACATAAAGTCCAAAATAAAAATATATTTCCTATAACTAGGTTTTTACAAGCTCAATATTGGTAATTTGTTTCCCTCATTAATTTTTCGTATATTTATATGTTGATAATGTAAGTCTATGTATAAATTACGTGATATAATACTTGAACGCTCATCCAATCCTAAAGCGTTAATTCTCGCTGGTTCTCCCGGTGCTGGTAAATCATCATTCATAGAAGATGTTGATAATACATTAATATTAAATGTTGATGATTATTACATTCGTAATTTAAAAGATATGGAAGTATCTTTAGATTTAAAAAATGCAGATGCTGAAACTAGAAGCAAAGCAGCTTCCGCTATGGCTGCTGCTAATAAAGAATTTCGTCCTTATATGAAAGATATTATATTAGGAAAGAAAAATTTTATATTAGATGGGACTGCTGCAAATTCAAAACCAATAATGAGGTTAAAAAAGGAATTAGAGGATTTAGGATATGATATATTAATGGTTTATGTGTTTGCTTCATTACAAAAAGCTTTAGATAGAAATGAAACTAGATTTAAACGTTCACAGGGTGAAGATAGAAGTCTAGCACCTGCTTTAGTAATGAGAACTTGGAATAATATTACTCAAAATTACGATTTTTATAAAAATGAATTTGGTAACAATTTTATATCAGTTGTAAATGATAAAGCATTAAAAAAAGGTGAACCACAAAAATCACTAGAAGATTTAGTTAAAACATATGTTGATCCTTATAAACCGACAGATACAAAACCAAAAACTGCATCTCAACAACAAAAATCAGATAAACAAAAAGCAGAAACAAATACTCAAATCCAAGACTTTATTAATTCAGATAAAGTAGAAGATATAAAAAATAATTCTGTATCTAAAGATGAAGCAAAAACAAAAGTAAATCAATTTTTCTCATGAACCCAGAAAAAATAGGTAAACAATTAGTTAAAAGAATTTTAATGGAAGAAGAAATGATGAAAGTTTCTATCTATCCTGGTGCTTTTAAACCACCACATAAGGGTCATGTTGAAGCTGCTTTAAGATCTATAGATAACAAAACTAATAAAGTAATTATTTTTATTTCAACTAAAGAAAGAGAAGATATTGATGTAGAAGAAGCAAAAAAAATATGGGATTTATATAAAGCTAATATCCCTGAATTAGAGAAAGTTGAAATACAACCAACACCTACACCTGTAAAGGCTGTTTATGATTATGCTAAGGATAACCCTACTCATGACATAAGAGCAGTATTTGGTAAAGGTGAAGAAGAAAGATTTAAATCATTATTAGATAAAGAAAAATACCCTCACGTTGAAGTATTTGATGCTGGTATGGTAGGTGATTTTTCAGCTACAACCTTAAGACAAGCTATTAGAGATAAAGATTTAGAAACAATTAAAGATTATATTCCATATCAAATTAATGTAGATGATTTTTTATCAATTTTTCAATTAAATGAAGCTATTGTAGGTGATGAAATTGTATGTGATAACTGTGGGTGGAATTGGAAAATAGTAGATGGAGGAGATGACTTATTTATATGTCATAAATGTGGGTATGATAATAATCCTTTAGATGAAGGTTTATACCCTAGATATGATTATAGAAAAGTTAAACAAGTAAGATACAAAGCATCAGACGTACACACTAATGATCCAGATGCATTAGAAGAAGACCCTAAAAAAGGAACTGGTAAAAAACCTAAAGGATCAGGCCGTAGATTATACACTGATGAAGATCCAAGTGATACAGTAAAAATAAAATTTAGTACTAGGCAAGATATAGTAGATACTTTAAAGAAAACTACATTTAAAAATAAATCACACGCTAGACAATCTCAAGTAATAAATTTAATACATCAAAGAGTAAGAGCGGCTTTAGGTAGAACTAAAGATCCACTAAAAAAAGCAAAACTAAAATCTGCTTTTAAATATATTAAAAAACGTAAAGAGGCATCTAAAAAGAAAACACAAAGATTGAAAAAAGAAGATAAATATCTACAAGAAGCTAGATATAAAAAATTTTTAAATGAAGCTTGGGATGATTCTAAAGCTAAAATTATAAATAGATTTATGGATTATGCTACAGATTATTTATCTATAGATAGACCTAAAATAAAACTTATTAATCAAGATGGTTATACACAACAACATAGAAGCTTTGGAGCATATAGCCCATCAGATAAAAAAGTAATGGTTGTAGTTCATAATCGTAATATGGCAGATATTTTACGTACATTGGCACATGAATTAGTTCATCATATGCAAAATTTAGATAATAGACTAACTCCAAAATCAGGTGAAGATGGATCACCAGACGAAAACGAAGCAAATTCATTAGCAGCCGTTATAATGAGAAAATTTGGAAGAGAAAACCCAGACATTTATGAGTAAATATAGTTTAAAAGAATTAATGATTGAAGATATAGCAAAGGCATATGACATTTTTGTTGATATGGATGGGGTATTAACTAATTTTGAAGGTAGATTTGAACAATTTGCTGGAGTTACACCTGATGAGTATATAGCTCAAAAAAGTATCCAAGTTGGAAAAGATAAAGCATATGAACAATTTTGGGATTTAGTAGATGAACAAGTAGGAGTTAGATTTTGGGCAGGAATGCCTTGGATGCCTGAAGGTGAAGAATTATACAAGTATATAAAAAAATATAAACCAACAATTTTAACATCACCTTCCAGAAATGAAAATTCTAAAATAGGAAAAGGTGTATGGGTTAAAAGAAACATGTCAGGCATACCATTAAAATTTGGCTACCAGGCACAAGGTAAGGCTAGATTTGCAGGTCCCAATAAAATATTAATAGATGATAGATCTGAAAATATAACAGCTTGGAAAGCAGCAGGTGGAATTGGAATATTATTCAAATCAACAGAACAAGTAAAAAACGAGTTATCTAAATTAGGTTTATGAGTACACAATTAAATAAAGAATTCTCTAAACGTGATGTTCAGAGAATGAGAAATATACTTACAGGAAATACTGCGGATAATACAAGGGTTCAATCTGGGTATGAAAAAGAAAAGAAAGTATATGTTGAGGGTGATATATGGGAGGAAAATGGTAAAACATGGACTATAGAAAATGGTCTTAAACAAACCATTACTAAACATGATAAACTAAGACAAATTATTGTAATGCCATTAAAATGCCCTGAGTGTGAAAAGGCAATGAAAGTAAATGATCTTAATAAAAAAATGTGGTCAATCCATAATAAGTGTTTTGATTGTGTTGTTGAATATGAAACACATTTAAGGAAAATAGGAAAATATAAAGAATACGAAAAAAAATTAATGAATGCTAATAAAGATAGTTTTGTTGATGACTATGAACAAGCTGTAGAAGCATTTGCAAATGATAAAGGGGAAACATATATGTCTGAAGCGGGACATGCTGAAAATTGGTCTAAAGCTGAAGTAAACCCTGAAGCAATTAAAGCCCTTAAAGAAAATATCAAACAATTAAGGAAGTTGGAGATATAATATCTCCATATATTTATCACAGAATAATTCTAGAACTATGAAAAAATCAGAAATTAAAAAATTCTTAAAAGAAAACATTACAGATTGGTTAAAAGAACGCAACATCCCAGAAGTTGATAGTGGCGATATGGCTTATACAGAAAAAGTCCCTGTAAAAGAAAAAATGGCTAAAATCGAGGACCAAATTGCTGAATTTTATTACGTAACGAAACCCACTAAAGAATCTTCAGTTGAAGAATTAATAAAAAGTGGAGACGTATTTGAATTCGCTATGAGTGGTCTAACCCGAGAAGACATCTCAGGTATCTATAAATCAGAAGGTAGAGCAAAATCTGCTGCTAATAAAATAATTAAAGAAAGAGATATTAAACTTAAGGAAACTTATAAGAAAGGGCAAGATAAACTTAAAGCTATGGAAGCTTCAATTGAAGAAATTAAAGGTCAAATTGAAGGTAAAATGTCTGAAGCTACATCTAATCCTGATATGAGAGAATCTCTTACAGCAGAATCTAATAGCTTAATGGAAAAACTTTCAATGTTAGAAACACAAATTAATAAACTTAAAGAAGTGTTAGAAACAGAAGGAATGCGTTTCGAAAAGAAAAAAAATAAAAAAAGCAAGAAGGAAGACGATAAAGAAGACGATAAGGAAGAAAAATAAGCTTTAATTGTTAATTTATGGACAAACTAAAACTCAGATATTTAATCAGAGAGGCTATAGAAAATGTTGCTAATATTTCATCAAAATTTTCTGTAGGTGATAAAGTAACTACTGTAGATGGAGACACTGCAAATGTTACAATGGCTGAGCATCCTTTTTATACTGTAGAATTAGAAGAAACTGGAACAACAAAATCATTTAATTTTAAAGATTTAGCCCCATTTCAGGAAAAAGTTATAGCCAAAACATCAGAAGGTATTAAGCTACAAGAAGGCATAAATGCCTCTCCTGGTTTATTATTCCATCAAAATCACAATAGATCATTATCAGAATGTATTTTTAGAATTGGTTCTAAATCATATGTAGAGTTTTACTCTGAAGCAAGAGAATTATTCAATGAAGGTGTTTTAAAAATAAATGAATTAGACAGAAATCTAATTCAGAAAACTGATATTGGTGAATACGCATTATTTGAAAATAAAGAAATTCCTTTAGATGTTCCCTTTATTAATGAAGCCGAATTTAAAGGAAAAGATGTTAAGTTAAATAAGCCTAAAAGAGGTGGTTCTAAAGCATATTATGTATATGTTAAAAACCCTAAAACAG
>CAACVC010000117.1_pt1 | contig 17819 bp, 23 predicted proteins | sample 2381761 | NCBI WGS metagenome assembly CAACVC01 (sample SAMEA5211966, study PRJEB30684) | marine metagenome | biome: Marine; feature: Epipelagic; material: Water | collected 2015-10-15 | depth 45 m
AAAACAACCTATTATTAATAATTATTATTATGGAACTAATAATCACGAGCATATTGGCAAAGAAACAAAACAAAAAAAAAGTAGAAAAAAGAAAGTCCCTGTAGAAGTATCCAGTTCTGATTCAGAGGGAGAAGTTTATACTGATGATGATGATGAAGATTATACACCTCCACCAGCAAAACCCAAGAAACAAATTCAACGAAAAACCACGTTTAAAGAACCTGCGAAGGAGAGTGAAGAACCACGCAGATTACAATTTAATTTTGTTTAAAATAAATAAAATAAAATCTTCTTTTATTATAATATAATGACTACAATAAAAGAAGAAGAGTTTGAAAAACCAATCAATATATCTAAATTTAATTTTAGTTGTGATGATGAAGATATGACTATACCTGAACCACTACCTCGTAAATCCTTCAGTATGTTAATTATTGGAAAACCTGGTATGGGTAAGACAAATCTTCTTTTAAACCTCATAACCAAGAGGGGGAAGTGCCTGAACCGCAAGATGGATCGTGTGTTCATCATTAGTCCTAGTTTATCTACAATAGCAGAAGATGACCCCTTTGAACTAATACCTGATGAGCAGAAATTTACAGAAGCAACTTTAGAAAATCTTGATAATATAACAGACCAAATAGCAGATAGTGGAGAGAAAGTTTTAATTATTCTTGATGATGTTATAGCAGATGTTAGAGGCAAAGGCAAGGCACAAATAGAAAATAAACTGCAGAAGATGTTTTTTAACAGAAGGCATCTGTGTGGAGCAGGAGGGTCTGCATCAATTATAGCAACAAGTCAAACATACAATAAGGTAGATAGCAAACTGAGAAAGGCGTGCAGTCACCTAATATTGTTTGAAAATCGTAATAAGCGTGAGATATCCAGCATCTTTGATGAGGTTATATTGATACCATTAAAAGAGTATATGGATGTTATGAAGTATGTTTATGATAAGAAACATAATTTTATGTATATAGATACTACACGAGGTCAAGACGAGATGATATTTAAAAATTTTAATAAATTAACTATTGATAGTCCTAATATTGTTAAATTTTAAAAAAAAAGTTTTTTTTTGTTTTTTTTTATTTTTTATTTTTTTTTGTTTTTTTTATTTATTCATCTGGGGTTCCTATAACACATTCAAAATATATTTTAATCTCTTCTTCCTCCTCGTCCACCTCCTCCTCATCCTCCTCCTCTCCAGGGTCTTCATATTTATTTTTCAATTTAGAATAATCGTTCTTTTCATCCATCAACCAGTCAAAAACTCTCTTCCATATAACACAATATATCGCTTCTGGTGGGTCAGGCATATTTCTCGCCCAACACTTTTCTTCTTCTTCAACCCACATCTTATAACTCACATTATGAATTAAATCGGTAAATTCCATAAAACTCCAGCCATTCCTGATAAACCACTTATACACCTTGCTTAAATAAATCTCGTTTGTCCACATATCTTCCTCTAAAATATCCATCAACATTCCGTCTCCCGCCTCTGTATAACATAACTCCTTATATATAACATCTGCGTCCTGAAAATTTTGAATCTCAACTAACTCATTAATATTCAAGAATTTTTGCTCTGGTCCCCTGGTGGTCTTAATCTGCTCGTGGCAGGGTTTATGAGGGCATGATGAAATCACTTTCTCACGCACCCCTAATCCCATAATAGTCTGTAAAAGCGATAGGTTAAGCGGTTGCTGCTCCTCTGCGTCATCAAAATACCCCTGGTCTTTCTGATCCTGTAGTTCTTTGTAAAACTGGATTTCTTTATCAAACTCCATAACCTCAGAGGCGTTCTTAAAGTTATGAATATTAAGTTGTTTCTGTGTAAAAGTTGTCATGATAAAATATTTAAAGTTTGAAAAAAAATCAAATTTTTTTTTGCTCTTGACTTTCTACATTGGTGATTTGTAAAAATTGTAGAAAATCACGAATAAAACGCTAACTGCCCGTTTTATTTCTGACTGCCCGTTTTTTTTGATTGTGATGAAACGACTGCCCGTTTTATTTCTAGAGTGATGAAACGACTACCCGTTTTATTTTGGAATAAAACGGCTATCTGGAGCGTTACACTACAAAATTCTACAAAATTTTTGTTGAAAAAAATTCAAAATTGAAATTGAAAAAAAATTTGATTTTTTCTTGAAATAGAAAATTATTATGGCAACAATTAATCAGGCAACAATTATGAAGAATAAACAGGAAACCCAAGAATATTATGAGTTCTTGATATCCAATACTGATAATGAGGATATTAAGAACTTTCTTACAGAAAACTTTGAAGATTTTATGGAAGAACATTATGATGAAGAAGACCCTGTTTTGAGCGAGGAAGAAGAGGAGGAAGAAGACCCGCACCTACCAGATACTGACGACGAGGAAGAAATTGATGAAGAAGGTGAGCAAATCAAAACCATTATAGAACAAAATATCAAGATGACTCAAAAAGAAAACGAGGAAGGGGAAGCAAGACTTCAGGCAGGAATGGAATTAGATGAGTTATTGAAAAAGCATAAGATGACAATGGAAGACCTGGATACTATGATAGAACTAAAGAAAGAAAGTGAGAAAAAACCCACAAAGAAAAAGGAGAAAAAGGAGAAAAAGGGGGGAGGAGGAAAAGCAAAGGGCAGAGAAGCAGAATTTAGATTTATCGCAGAAAAGGGAGGAATTATAGAACACAAACTCAAGGGACATACAGCAGAAGCAACTTATATAGGGAACGAGAAATTTAGATTTATATTCAACGGAGATACGAAAATAGCAAAAATATCGGGATTTTGTAAAGCACACGCAGAAGAACTTATTAGAACAGGGACGCCGTGTAGTCTAGCATATAATGGGTGGGACGCTTGTAATATTAAGGGGTGGGGCAACAAGGGGCAGTGGGGACAATAGAAATATCAACGATCACTATGTAAAAAAAATCAAAAAAAAAAAAAAAACAACTTTTTTTTTTTAAAAAACAGAGAAAAAAATAATTTGATAATTAAATCTAATATTATTTATATAATGGAAAAGGTCAAACCTCTTAAACAAATAGTATCCAGAACAGGAGGCAAGAGATTATTAAAGAATAGAATTATTGATAATATACCGCCTCATGAAGTTTATGTTGAACCTTTTGTAGGAAGTGGAGCAGTCTTCTTTGGAAGAAAATTAAGACCTCCAGTTGAAGTTATTAATGATTTAGACAAAGATATATACCATATATTTAAAGACTCACAAGCAGTAGGTGATAAAATAAAAGATAAAAAATTTATACCAACACGAGAAAAATATCACAGATTAGTTAGACAAACTAAATTTAGAAATCCAGTAGAAAGATTATATAGAAATATCTACATATCAAGAAATAGCTTCGGAGGAAGTAGACGCTCCTACATTGGAGATAAATCAGCAGCAGGACCTAAATATCAAAAAGGTATAATAGATAAGTGGCAAAATAGTCAATATAAAGATAGACTAAAAGGTGTTAAAATTTATAATCAAGATTTTAAGAAAATATTAAAGAGGTGGGACTCACCGGAATCGTTCTTTTATCTAGACCCTCCATATTCAAGAGCAGAAAAAAATAAAGATTATATAGAGGTGGGAGTTACTATTAATGAAGTTTATGACGCTGTGAAAGATTTAAAAGGCAAGTTCATATTATCTTATGATGATGTCCCAGAAGCAAGAAAAATATTTAAGGATTTTAATATTAAAAAAGTTTCAACTAGTTATGCTGATGGTAGAGGAGGCACAAAGATGGCAGTATGTGAATTATTGATTTCTAATTATCCACTAAAAATAGATACTGGAAAGTGTAAAAAATAATATCGTGTTCTATAATAAATATGAGTGAAGAAGCACAAGATTTAAACGATATAGCAAACTTCATAATTTTAATTACTACTGGAGCATTAATACCTTTATTTTTGGTAATTTATAAATCCCGTTGTTCTTCTATCTGTTGGGGATGTATTAAAAGAAAGGTTCAAGGTGAAGATGATAGTGATGAAGAAACTATAAAATTGAAGGAAGAAAAAGTTTCTCCTCCTGCTGCTCCTCCTCCTCAAGCAAGTCCTCCTCCTGCTGCAAGTCAAGGGGAACCAGAGGCAGAAGCGAGGATACAGGTATAAGTGAATGTTGTATTCCATAAGTTCCAGTTAATTTAACCTGCCATAATAAATCATCTTTTAATTCAACAAACATAGATTTATCGGTGAATACAAATATAAAAAATACTCTCCACCCTTCATCAATCTTTCTATACGCTTCTTGGACTTTATTATAGGATACGATAGTTTCTTTATATCTATCGGATTTTATATTCCTCCCTTTGACCTCGCACAATATTTTTTTATTCTGGTCAGAAAAATCAAATATATCAAATATATCATTACTACGTTCAAAATTGCATTCAAATACTTCGTTTAAAGTTGGTTTAATATTATCTTCTATTTTACGACCCATATCCCATAATTTTCTATTGAAGTCTCCTGGCATGATATATAATATAAGATTAAAAAAATATTGATTTTTGAACGAAGATAAAAAAATAGTATTATATTATATGTTAAGTGATATTGATTTTGAACGTCGTTTTGACCTAGGCGTGAATAGAGATTTACGCAGAGTGGCACCAAATCAGATAGTAGATAGAAGAAGTATATTAGAATTAAATAATAGACAGACACTGGCGAAACTTCTTAAATCTAAAGAATTCCAATATTTAAAAAGATTAGAATTGAAGGATACTAATGAAGAAATAATTAGAAGAATTGTTGATAATCAAAAACAAAAAAAAATAGCCAGAGCAAGAGGTCGGGGTAGTTTAAGAAAATCTAGAGAACAAAATATTCGTGAGAAGATGGCAGTAGATAGAGGTGAGCGTAGAGAACGTGGTGAAGAAGAAGTTAAGGTTAGAACAACACCACAAGAAAGACAGCAATTAAATACATTAGAAAACCAAATTAGAAATTTACAAGATTTAAATAGAAGACAGGATGATAATTTTAGACAACAATTACTTCAACAACAACAAACTGCAGCGACACGTGATGCTGCTTTATTACAATTGTTCGGAGGTTTTGCAGCAGCAGCAGGTGGCATACAACGACCTGGAGATGTGATTGCTGCTGCTGATAGAGCAGGAAGGAATGTAGCAGAATTAGCAGATGATGTAATAAGGTTAAGAAGAACGAGAAGTGAAACACCAATAGAAGAAAGTCCACGACCTCCTCCTTTTGTTCCTGCTCCTCGCAGTCCTCCTCAAGCAGTAGAACCATTACTACAAGAAGTAGAAGTTCAAGAAGAAGAAGAGGAAATAGCAGAAGATGCACCTGATACTGAAGAGGAAGAGGAAGAAGAACTAGGAGGTAGTGTTATATCAGGAGGTAGTGCTGAATTACCTGAAGAAAGAGAAGCAAGATTAGCAGCAGACCCCACTGAGGGAGGTGTCCAAAGAACCTTTGCTGAGGACCTGCGACCTCCATCACCTGACCCGAATATTATACCAACTGATATAGAAGCAAGACCTCCTCCTCCTCCTCCTCCTCTTGCTAGACAACCGACTGAGGAAGAGAGAGTCAGAGAGTTAGAAGCAGATATTGCTGGTGTAGAAACTAATCCGAGTCCAGCATCCAATTTTCTTTTAGATATAGCAGTTGAAGAATCGCCGCAAGAAAGAGAAAGGAAAACAAGACAATTTTTAGATGCATTAACTCCCACTGCGTCAAGAGAACCTTTTGTAGACCCCGCAAATCGTCCACAAGCACAAGAAGAAATACAAGCACAACAACAAGGAGGATTTTTAAAAGGTGTTACTTCTAAAATTAAAAGAACCTTTAGTCGTGGTGGTGGTGGACAACCTGAAGCAGAATCGCCTTCAGTGGACGATGAGACTACTGATGAGGAGGAGGACGACCCAGTAAAATTGTTTGATGCAGTAATTCCAAAAGAATTCGCACCATTCATTCCACCTCCAGGATCTCAAGAAAGAAGGGATTTTGAAACTGCCCTTGAAGCAGGTAAAATTAAAATTGGTATGAATAAACAACAAGTAGAAGAAGCAATAGAAGAAATATCACAAGAATTAAGTGGAGTAGATTTAGAGAGCATAATAAAAAGAGGAGGGGCGGTAGTGGGAGGTGTATATCAATCTCCTAGAGCGAGGTTATCAAGACAAACTCAAGGTGATATTGATGAAGCAATAGATAAACTTTCTAAAGACCCACGAGGTCAGGATGTTAGAGTTCAAGGAGAACCAGTCCAAAGAAATCCACTAGCTGCACCAGTAGCAAATCCATTATTTGAAGCTAGACAAGAAGACAGACCATTCCCGGTAACACGACCAGTTGGTCCACAAGCACAAGCATCATTAATAGGTAATCTAGCACAACAAGAAGAACGTGCCTTTGGAGGTGGAGGTAGTTTTCTTCAACCTTTAACTCCTGGTTCTATTGATATTAGTGGAATAAGTAGAAGTATAGAACAAACCAGCAAAGAAGAATTAGATGAATTAAGGGAAGAAGCGGCAAAATTAAAAGCAGAAATAGAAATTGGTAGAGAAGCAGAAAGAAAACCTATAGAAAAAGTATCATTAACAGACGACCCATTATCTCCCCCATCCTTGCTAGCTGAGGCGGCGGAAGTGGGAGCATCAATAACATTATCTCCAAGAGAAAGTAGTGAAGAATCGCTAGTAGAAGAAGCAGCGGCAAAATTAACACCTTATCTACAAGCAAATTTAGACTTTGGAGAAAGAGAAAGAATTGAAGGAGTAGCGTATAATGTTCCAACGAATAACAAAACAAGACAAAGATTAAGAAAAGAATATAGATGGGCGTGGAGTGGTGATAAATCAACACCAGATAGTGAGCAGATGTTAGACTTCTATATTAACGCAGTAGTAGAAAAAAGAGTTGATGAAACTGCAAAAAAAATTAAAAGATATCTTGATGCAGCACCCGCACCTTTTACTGCAGTGAGAGCATCCCCTAGACAGAGAATTACTCCAACTACAACAGAAGCAAGAAGATTAAGAGAAGCAGGTGAAGATGTATTAGTCACTGAAGCACCTAGGCAGACCCCTATAGAAGTTGTTGAAGAAGGACCTGTTGATGCTCCAGTTCAAAAACTAGCAGGTATTCTTGATACTATAGAAGTAGAATACAAGGAACCAAAACGCAAAGAAATAGATACAGGAGGGGCGGTAGGTCCGAGATTAGGTTCGTTCTTGATGAGAGAACGGAAAACTCCATTAGATGATTTAACGAGCAAATATGTATTAAGAAATCCATCCCGACTAGTAGTATATACAGGAGAACAAAATCCCGAAATTCTAGGAGAACGAGAAGAGAGTTTTAGAGATTTAGGTAATGGGAATGCAGTTTTAGGAATAGCACCAGGAGATACAAGTTTATTAGTTGGTTATGTTCCCTCTGCAGGTGGAATAGGAAAAAGCAAACAAGTTAAACACTTCCCGAAATTAGGAAAAGTAAAATTAGGAAGAAGAACAATCGCAGGAGGTAGTAGAACAGCAGCAGGAGAATTCTTGTCCGTTCAACAAGTAAGTAAAAAAGCAGTAGCAAAAGGAAAAGATAAAACTATTGCATCGGTGGACCAATTAAGTAAAATAGAAACAGCACTCAGAAAAGGTGAATTAATTTTAGAAGAATTGCCTGAAGAAGTATCAGTGTCGGAATTTATAGCACGTCTACATCCATTAAACTCCGACGAAAAGTTTATAGGTGAGAAAGCAGCAAAAGAAGCAAAGAAAAAGAAAAAGAAAAAGAAACAACCTTCAACCTCTAGTGATGAAGACCTGCCAGATTTTTAACTCGTTTAAAAAAATAAATTAAAATCTATAATATCCTAAGGAATGGACCAAGAACCAGAATATAAATTAGACTATATGACTTACTACAAGACACAATGGAGATATACAAGTAATAAAGATAAAGTGGGGGGGTATAGATGTAAGATATGCAAAGAGGTAGGACACAATAGAAGAAGTTGCCCCTATCTTAAGAAAACAACAAAAAAAAATATATAATAAATTATGGCACATTATGAAACAGCATTAGAAGAATTAAGAGTGGACGAACAAAAAAAGAAATTTGGAGGAGCGTGGTGGGACACTTTATTTATACTTATTAAAGATAATGATAAAGATTTTATATTTAATTTTGTTGAAAGAATGGCGTGTCATAATTGTAGGAAGTGTTTTTTTGATAAAATAAAACAATATAATCTGGATCTCAATACACCACGAAAAGAAACTTATAAAACTTTATGGAACCTCCGTTGCATGATAGACTCTAATAAATATTGGAATAAAAACAACGATGAAGAATTATACAATTATTTAAAATATCTATGTATAGAATATGAAAGTAGTTGAAAGTAAAAAAAAGTATAAACGATTTACTGCGATTTTTGATAATGGAAAGAAGGTTGATTTCGGACAAAAGGGTGGAAAAACATACCTAGATGAAAAAGATAAAACAAAAAGAAAAAATTATAGAGCAAGACACGAACCCAATGAAAAAAAATTTTATGGCGACCCTTATCGTCCATCTACCCTGAGCCGATTTCTGTTGTGGGGAGAGGCAACAAATTTAAAAGATGCTATCAAAGATTATGAGAAGAAGTTTAAGAAAGAGTTAAAATAATTTATTGTATTATATATGGAGGACGTTATTTTAACAAGCGAAGACCCTAGACTGCAAATTAGTTTTATGAGTAAAGAAAAAATTGAGAACTTCCACAAGCAACCTGAATTATTAGATACTGATGTGTTAGATTATGGTATCAAAATCAGAGAACATCCAAAATTATTAGATGAACACGTGCCTATGAGTTTATTGAGTATAAATACTTTAGAACAGGCAAAAATATTTTATGAGGATAAATATCCACATCTTCCAAACGAATATTATGATATTATGGCGAAGTATCACTTCGGAGAGCAATTTACAAAGAAACAATTAAAAAACGAGGTTAAAAAAATTAAGAAAGGTAAAAAATCAAAAGAACTAGATGGTTTAAAAATAGTGCGTAATAAAGTATTAGTAAATTTTGATTAGATTTTATATGTATATTATATATAATGTCTACAGGAGGAGGAACGACCATAGCAGAAACCAAAACTCCAGCGTCCATACTTATATTTATTAATAGTGTTAATGCTACTCAATATTTTAATGAATATAAAGAAATACCAAACACGAATGTCGGAGGGACAGGAATAAAAGCGTATAGAAGTAATCTATCTAATTTTGAATTTGTATTAGATGAACCAGTAATAGTTCCAAACCATCATTCAATATTATTAAGCATGATGAGTGCAGAAATCCCTTATAGTTTTTATAATTTTAATGATAGAAATAACACTATACAATGGGTATATACTGCGTTTAATGTAGCACCTACTTATGTGTTAGTTCCTGACCCTGATAATCCAGGAGGACCAAATATATGGGGTGCTGGAAGTTTTACAGGAGCAGCGAATAATTTTAAACTAGAAAATAATGGAAACTATACAGCACAACAACTAGCAGACTCCATAGATACACCTGGATACGGACAAAATCCAATATTAGATTTAAATATAGAATATGATTCAATAACTCAGAAATTTAAAATTAAATATGATGGAACAACTCATCCTACAGGAAGAATAACATTATTAATAGGTAGTGGTAACCTAGTTGGTACGAGTGATATGACAGAAGAACTAGGATATACAAAGAACTTTATTTTTGATTATGGTGACCCATATTTTGAGTTTGATGGAGCAACATACGAGTCTGGATATACTAAACTTGACCCAGCTGGAAATCCAGTAGATACACAGATGACACTTCAAGCAATCAACGATTTTTTTACTTTTGGACCACACGTAGCAGATTTAAATAACCAAGTTAGAAATTTATTTTTAAGAACAAATTTATCCAGTCGTTCAGTGATGGATAGTTATGTAGGAGGTGGATTTTCTAATATACTAGGAAGAGTTCCAATTAACACACAACCAGGAGGTGTGATAACTATCCTACCTCAGGATGGTAATGTCCACAAATTATTAGTTAGGAAAAAAGCATTCACAAGTTTAACTCTGCGATTAACAAATCATAGAAACGAAACTATTGACCTTAATGGACTAAATTTTGATGTAGCATTAAAATTAGATTTCATAGAAAATTCTAAACTTGATGAACCTGAGAACATTAGAAAACTGGTTGATGCAAAAAAAGAAGACGAGAAAACTAAAAAGAAAAATAACAATAATAAAAAAAAATAAATAAGGATATATAATATAGAATGGGTCTTTTTAGTAGTTTAGGAAATAAAATTAGTGGTGAGACGCACAGATTAGGTAATAAAGTAATGGGTGCTTTACATAAAGGAGAAAAATTTGTAGCACAACACGGAGGTCAGGTTAGTAATATAGCGGGAACGGTTGGTAATATAGCAGGACTAGCAGCAGCAGGAGCCGCCGCAACTGGTATAGCAGCACCGCTTGCTGCTCCACTCGCTGGAATATCTGCATCAGCAAAAACAATAGAACGTGTAGCAGGAACAGCAACAACAGCGGCGAAATCAGTAGGAGCAGGTAGAGCAGCGGTTCAATCAGGTAGAGCAGCAGTAGGAGCAGTGGGTAGGGGTGATTTTTCGGGTGCTGTCGCATCAGGTAGACAGGCATTAATCCAAGGTAAAACTGCTAAAGGTCTTGCGATGTCATTAAAAAAATAAATTATTATAATATATATGTTTGGTTATGGAAATAAATTACTGAGTGGGGCGAGATATTATGGTAAAAAAGCATTCAATTTAGGACGTAAAGGTGTGAAGTATGGAATAGGAGCAGGATTGTTAATTGGTTCAGGATATTTAGGAGCAAAGGTTCATACAAGTCTAACTGATGAAGGCGATGCTCCCGAACCAGGAAGAGCGGAGCCAGGACAGAGTATAGAAGACATCTTTTCGGCACCCTTGGGTTCCGGTGAGTTTGAAGAACGAAGAACAAGACGAAGGAGAGAAGCAGTCAGTAATATAGAACCACAAGATTTCTTTTTAGAAGAACGAAATAGACCACCAGTTATTCCATTCAGAGCAGTTGATGATGATGGATTCCCGAATTTAGTTTTTAGAGAATAAACTATATAATTATATATAATGTCGTGGTATATCATATTTAATTATTTTTTATATCCGTTGATATATTTTATTATATGTATATTATATGGACGCAAGAGAACAATATCGGAATGGAGAAAGACTAATTTTATTATCTAATATATCTAATCAGGTCAGTGATTTAACCATGAAACTGAATAATTTAATGGCGATTAATAATGAAATATTTAAAAGATTAAATAAATTAGATGAGAGAATACCAGAAAGAAAAACAGGATATTGGGGCGGATATTGGGACGAAAAAAAATCTTAATCTATATATGGTGAAAATAACTTATAAAGGAGAGACTAGAGAAGTTCCAAAAAGATATCTACCTGATAGTCTAACTGCTACAGAAAGAAAAAAGCAAATCAAAAGTATATTTGAAGGAACTGATAGACCTGAAACAAAACAAAAAAAAAGACGTTCAACTTATACAATAAAGTTTGATAAAAATTATGGCGATAAATTAGAGAAGATGAAAGGTGGAAAAAGTGTGAGAAATATAGCAAAGGTTACTGGACTGCCTTATAGAGCATTAAAAGATGTATTTGAACGTGGAGAAAAAGCATACGATACTGGAAGCAGACCAGGAGTCCAAAGACAGCAATGGGCATACGGACGCTTGTTCGGATATATAGAGAACAACCCCAAAGTCAGAAAAGCAGATGCTGACATAACTAAAAAATATAATGTTAAATTTTAATCTATGTCTATATAGTGTATGTTTAGAATAATGTGTAAGAAAACTTTTTATTATATTTATCTTCCAACCATACCGAAACCTCTAATAAATAATAAAGATTATTATATAACAACTTTAGAACATTATGGTAATCAAGTAATAAAAAAATAATGTATATATATTATATGGATTATTTTTTTACTGGTTGTATGATATTTGTCGTCTGTTGTTGGATACTAGACATCCACGATAGATATAAAAAAAAGAAGCAAAAAAAAGAACCTTTACTACAACAAACAGATTATGGAGTTCTTGTTAAAGGTAATTAATTTTAAAAGTTATAAAAAAAAAAAACTATATATTATATAATGTCGGTTAATGTTAATGTGAAGTCTATTCAAAACGGACGAGAAACTTATAGAATAATACTCGCACAAACTCCAGCGTTCAGGGCGGATAATCCTAAAGAAGCGAGAGGAGGTGAATACACTTTTAATGTTCCACCATTAAGAGATAATGCAAATTCAAGTCATTATAATCAGGCGTATGTTAAAGTCAATAAATTAATATTGGATCCCATGAGTATCTTTAATGGTATTGGTGCTATTGGTAATAATCAAAACGACCAAGTGATATGGTGTAATGGAGGTCCTATGAGTGAGGTTAATCCAACTCCCGCTGGTTCTACTCCATTATTTAATGTATCTGCTTTAAATTTAACATTAGATATAGGAGCGCCTGGTGTTGGTTTTGTATCAAACAATAATAGCATAACAGGTGCTGCTGGTGGTGAAGTAGATATATTTTATAAACACCAGACCTTATGTCCATTAAAGAAAAGAACAAAAGGAAGTCTTGATGGAACCGATGGAACAACTACATCGGTGGCAGCACAACAGACAAGATTTACTAATATCGGAGTCCAAGAATGGGGGTCCAATTTACCAAAACCCTTTTCTGTTGGTAACGCTGCTGGTATGCCTGGTCCTATTCAACAACCATTAGAAACAGAAATAGTCACACCCGCAGAAATAACACAAAAAGCAGGGGACGCAAATAGAGGAACCATAATTGATAATCCAGCAGCAGCACAAAGAACTACTACAACTACACACACACAAACTGGTAATGAGTTTTACTACGAATATAAATCAACAGACCCGAATGATGTTCTAGGTGCTAATCCATTCGGTAGACAGATGAAGATTATAACCAAAGACCCTTTTTACGCTCATGCTCCAATATATATGACAGACTTCGCTTTAAGAGCGGCAGCAATTCCTGCTGATATTACTAACTTCGCAATTGAACTTGAAGTTATTTTAGTTGAAAATCCATCCCCAGCTGGTGCTATAAAAGATAAACGAGATATGGTGAGATTATAACTAAAAAATTTTAAATTTATTTTTTTTATATTATAGTATAATATATAGAATGGAACGTGCCTTGCCCTCATCAATAGATTATACTAAAATATTGCCGATTGCCGCTGGTAATCCACGAGTCATGCGTAGAACTTTTCTTCCAGTTAATGGTCAGAGTTTTAATGCAGAAGGTAACAATATTATCCGTATAGAAATATCCGCTAATCAATTCTGGGATGCTATGCATTCTTATTTAAGGTTTGAAGTTGTTGTGCCACAATTTCAAGGTGCTATGGCAGGTAATGACGGAACCTTTGGTTTTGATTTCGGTGGTGGTCACGGATTTATCAGGAGACTTCGTCTAGAACAAGCAGGTTCAATTATTATGGATTGTAATCGTTATGACCGCTTACTCTCTGCTATTTTACTTCCATCCCAAGGTGATGCTAATAGTATCGCTCATCGCTCTATCAGTGAAAATTGTAGATATAATAATACTGGAACTGCTGCTGCTCCAACTACGCCTCTTGCTGCTGCTGCTACTAATGGTGCTGTTAATGCTGCTTTATGTAATTCGGATGGTCAGGTCAATCCTGCCCCTGCTGCTTTATTAAATACTTTCCAATTTTCTATTCCACTTGTAGGTGGTCTTTTTTCTCAATCTAAATTAGTTCCACTTCAACTTTTATCTTCTGCACCTTTAACTATTGAGATTGAACTCGCACCTCCCGTAGATGTTGGAGTAGTCGGTAATCCTCCCGCTGGTGTCAATCCAAATCCTCTTCCAGATTATACACTACAGAATATCCGATATATCGCCTCCCTTGTAGATGTATCGCCTGATGTAGACGCTCAGGTTCGTATGGTCCAGGAGATGAGTGGTGGTAATATTGTATTAAATTCAACCGATTATACACACTTTAATGGTAATATTCCAGCGAACGCAACAGGACAGCAGGCGATTAATGTCCCTGCTCGTCGTAAATCTATGAAGTCTATATTCTTCGTAGGTGCTTCAACTACCTTCGCCAATGCTGGTGCTGGTGCTTTGGATACTGCATCATTATTGTATAATCAATCTTTCGGTGGTCACTTCGGTATGACAGACTACCACGTCAAAATTGGTTCTATACAATATCCAGCAACTCCAGTCCAGTGTAATTTTGGTAATATTAATGCTCCTTTTACTCGTGGTGAAGCACTTATGGAATTATCTAAGTGTTTTGGTGTCACCGGTTCTACTATTGGAACTGGTATATTAAATACTCTTAATTATGCTTCTACTTCCTGTGCTACTGCTAATATGCCAGGTGGTAGTGCTGCTGCTGTCGCTGCTAATAGAAACTTCTACAGGTTCGCACCTTTTGGACTTGACCTAGAAGCATTCCAACGAACTGCTATTGAGTCAGGAGTCAATACTGCTGATAGAAGCACTCCAATCACTTTGATTGTGAATATTGGAACAGGTATCGCTGAGAGTATTAATGTAGATGCTTATGTATCTTTTGATAGTTTATATTTTATTGATAGTAGCGGTATTATCAGTGTTAGTCACTAAAATTTTAATTAAAATTCCATAATAATATATTTAGTTATATTATAATGGAACGAGTCCTCCCGAAAACTATTAATTATCTTGATGTGCTACCCAAAGCAGTCCCAAGCGAAAGAAAAAGAAAAAGGTTTCAACCAGCTAATGGAACTCAATATAGAGAAGGTAATACAATTATTATAGAAGTAGCTGACCCAAGACACTTTTTAGATTGTAAGAGTTCTTATTTAGAATTTACTTTTGAGAACCTTGCTACTCGTTTATCGTTAGATAGAGGAGGTGGTGATACTTTAATTCGTAATTTAAGAGTCCTTCAAGCAGGTAATCAGATTATGAACTGCCAAAATTATAATCGTTTGTTATGTGCTGTAATCGGTCCAGTTATGGAAGGCAAACAAAAGACCAATACTAACTCTTTAACATCCCAGGATACTTTTTCTGGTCAGATTAATACGGGAACAGTAGGGCAGCGTATTCTACCCAGTATCGCTGGTGATGTAGGTGGTGCTACTAATGCTAATAATGAATATCCATTAGTAGGTTATACTGCTGGTATTCCACAGATAGACCAGGGCATGATTAATACAAATCAAATAGTAACTTTTAACCTTCCATTAGTAGGTGGTTTATTCAGTCAAGACAAACTCCTCCCGCTACCTTTACTTAGAGAACCTATCCAGATAGTTATAGATTTAGAAAACGACCCACAAGAAATAGGTTGCTATCAAGGTGCTTATAATGGTGGTGGATATAGACTCACCAATGTATCTTATACTGCTGAACTCGTAGATGTCCCACGTGAGGTATTAAGTATGTTAAGAAGCACACAGGAACAATATGGCGGTTCATTACTATTACAAACTTCTAATTATGAATATAATAATGGACTTATTCCAGCAGGAACTACTGGTGAATTTATTGTTAATATTCCAACACGCAAGAAATCAATTAAATCATTACTCTTTGTAGGTCAAGGTGATAAAGGAGTAATGGCAGGAACCGATATTGCTCCTGCTGGTGCTGCTGCTGTTCCAGGTGGTATATTTGCTGCTTATACTATGTCCCAGAGTGCGAACTTTTTGTTAGACAACTACCAAATCAAAGCAGGTTCGTTAGTCCATCCACCTCAACCAGTTCAAGCACCAGGCGGTCAGTTTATTAATGGTGTTGCCAATGCTTTAACTATTCCAACTATGATGAGTAGACGAGGTGAAGCACTTATGGAATTAAGTAAAGCATTCGGTCATCTTGGAACTAATATTGGATCAGGTCTATTATCTACTCTCAGTTACTCTCCAGTTAAAACATCAAAACCTATGATTGATAATATGGGTGTTCAGGTTGCTCCAGAACAGATTAATGGTGCTGATATGGTTAGAACTATTGTTGCTGGTGCTGATGCTGGTTCAGTTAGACTCCGAGATATTACTGGAGGCGATGGAACTCGTGCTGGTGGTAATTTAACAGCATCAGGTCGTCCATCAACTATAGAAACAACCCCTTTTGCTCTTGATATGGAAGCATTCCAAAAAGAGGCCGTCAACAGTGGACTTGATACCGAAAGTCTTGCCTTATCTATGGATTTAATACTGAATATTAGCAACCCTAACGGAACGCAACTTAATGCTGTAAATCTTGATATTTGGACTTGGCACGAAACTATTTATTATATCAATATGGATGGAACTATCACATTCAGTCAATAAGTTTAAAAATCAAAAAAAAAAATATTTGTATATTTATATAGGAGTTTCAACTAAACAATAAAACCCTTTTTTAGTTTTGTTTAAAATACAAAACATTATTTTATTTTATCGTTGGTAGATGCTCCTACCAAGGGTAAAAAAAAATTTGATATTTTCTTTAACTTTAATTATTTAATGAGTAAATTTTGTGAACGATGGGGTATGAATGCTTATGATTGTAATGGAAAAATTCATTATGGTCGTCATGATAGGGTTGGAATTTTTAACCCCGACCATCTTAAATATACAGAGGGGGATTGTTTTGATGCATCGCTACGAGAGTTCGCCACATTATGTAATAAATTTGGAGAAGACAATTTTAGATGGTGTCATGGTATATTAAGAAATAATGATGCAAATAATTTAATTAAAGGTCAAGGTAAATATATATGGCACTGCTGGATTGAAAATGTAAAAATCAACAAAGTTATTGAAACCCAACGTGGTTCAAAGGCGATGTGGAACAAAGACCACTTTTATGAAATAGTAGAAGATTATAAAAGATATGATATTCAATTTTTAGTGACTACCATGCTTTTTGATAAATTTAAAGCGTATATTAGACTTGAGATGAGAGAGTTTAGAAAGAAGTATCCGTAATAAATTAATAGGTAAAAAAAAAAAAAAATTTTTTTTTGTAGGTATCAAGACGAAAAAAAAATTTGATTTTTTCTTAAACTTTAATTATTATTATGAATTGTGAAATCGCTAATATGTATAAGTTTTTGGGTGAGAAAGTTGGAAATACAAATCTACCTCGTAATCTCTGTCAATTTAAAATTGAAATAGAGAAGATGTGTGATGAGATTATAGACCTTAACCAACTTAAAGAACATTATAAACAAAAATTTATACAAGAAAGAGATGAAAATCGCAAATTAAGTTTGATACAATTAAAAGAAATACATTATAAACAAATGAAGGAAGAGAATGAAAATCTAAAAAAAGAGAATAAAGAATATTTAGAAAAGTGCTTGTGGGCAGGAAAGCGTATGAAAGAGATACTGGAATTTACTTCAAAAATTAGGGAAGAAAGAGATAAGGTTAAAAGTGACTGGGAACTCCTTGTAGCTATAGACAAGCAGAACTGCGAATACCGAGACGAAAAGATTAAAAAATTAGAGGAAGAGAATGAAAAACTAAAAGAAAAATTAGTTAAAGCAGAAAAAGACTATAGAACTATTCAAAAACTTATTATGGACAGGTGTGTAGAACTTGATAATGAAAATATAAAACTTAAAAATAACAAAATTTAATGGAAAATAAAATGGCATAATTTTTATAAAATTAAAAA
>CAACVC010000118.1_pt1 | contig 17672 bp, 34 predicted proteins | sample 2381761 | NCBI WGS metagenome assembly CAACVC01 (sample SAMEA5211966, study PRJEB30684) | marine metagenome | biome: Marine; feature: Epipelagic; material: Water | collected 2015-10-15 | depth 45 m
TCTAAATGATTTTCAGCTCTATACAATAAAGCAATAGCCAAAGAATTAGTCATAAAATATGTTCCTTCTATTGGATCCATCATTTTTTTATTTTTATCTTTGGTACATTTTTTCGCATAATCCTCTAAACTTTTAATGGTTAAATTAAATGCTAACTTTTCATTTTTCATGCTTCCTCCTCTATTTCCTCTAAATCTTCATCAGTAGTGCTTTCTGCTATAAATGAAACATCATGTTCTGTTTTAAGTTGAAAGAGTTTTACACTCCCATCTGAATTTAGTAATTCATTACCATCATCATCTTTTTTACAAAATTGTATATCCCATACACAAATATCATATTTACTCATGCTTCCTCATACTCCTCATTTGTTCGTTCGTCTGCCCAAAATCCTTCATCTGAGCCACAAGATAAACAAACATTAGTTTTTAAATTAATATCTCTACTGCCACAACACATACAGCATTGAGGCATTTCTGCTATTTCTAACCAACTGTAATCTCGTTTCATGCTTCCTCCTTTGTGGCACATTCTACATACTCGAAATAACTATCTTGCTCAATACTATCCCAAGTACATAAAGGTTCACTATCTTGTGCTTTAAGCATTGCTTCCTCTTCACTATCTGCTTCTACTACTTTGTATACTGTGTATGTATATTCTCCTTGTACTCTGTATTTACTCATGCTTCCTCCTCTATAAAAAATTTAACTGCTTCTTTGCCCAACTTTCTTTTATATTTTTTGCAATATAAATCATTGTATTTAATCCATAACTCCCTATCAGATGGGTCGATATTACCGGTAATCCGCCACCATTCCTCTGATTGTCTCCAACCCTTGTAATATTTACTTTCAATATCATTTATTTTTGCTTGTAACTTTTTTAATGTCATGCTTCCTCCTTAATTGTTTTGTAAGCATCTGATTCCTCCTCATAACAAACACCACATAACATTTTGATTATTGGTACATCATCTAAATCTTTGTAGCCATTATCTGCATAATTATTATTATCAATAATATAATTAGTTTTATAGCCACATCTATTGCAACAACCTTTATTCATCTTTTTACCTCGTATTGTTTATCTAAATCTCTAAAAATAAGTCTTACTGTGTCGTCTGCTAAAACTGTGTGGTCGTGTTGCATGATAAAAGTGTCTTCGTCATAAACTACTATGGTTATCTTCATGCGATAATCGTCTAATTTAATTTTCACTATTCTCCTCTGCATATTTCTTGTTGATAAAATCTTTATTTTCTTTTTGCCAAGTCGCTTTGGTTTTAAAGTCCTCTCCGTAAGCGTGTTTCTCGGCCAAGTATTCCTGATAAAACCTGTCGATAAATATTTGCTTATTGGATCTTTCTTCCTTGTAGCTAAAATCTATATTTTTGGGCATCTTAATCATTCTTTTTCCAATCTCCCTTGCTAAACTGATAAGAGACATTTTCTTCCTCGTCTTCTCCGTCTTCTACAATATATTCTAAATCTCCCGTCCAATCGCCAATATTTTCCATAACCCATTCAATTGCTTGTTCTTCGTTTTCTGCCATAGTAGAAAATGTTCCTACAACTTTAATTTGAAAATCATATTCTTTTTCTTCACTCATTGTTTTTTTCCTGTGTTTATTATTATTTTTGTTAGGTCGGTAGCTAAATCATTAAAATCGAGAGAGACTTAGCTACCTATTAATTGGTATCGAAACATCAACCAATTAAATATTTTCCTCCGTTTTCTCTGTTATAAACTTGTCAATATAATCTATAGCATCATCTAGTCGCTTGTGATTTTCCGTGTAAATTGTTGGTTTACCATCTTTAAAAACATATTCCTTGATATATTCCCAAGCACAATCTAAGTGCCACAGTTCCCATTCTGCTTTTTTAATTACTTGTTGCTTGTCTTTCATACTTCCTCCTTTAATTTATGTTTTATGGTTTCTTTAAAATCATAAGCTAAATTTTCTATGTATTCCCAAATTTGCTCTGCTGAATGATATTCAAAAGGTTGCCAAACAAGTTCTAATAAATGACTGTCAAGTTCTTCATCTGTCCATTCATCATATTCTTCTGGTAAATGTTCTGTTAAGTAATGTCCACTAGCCCAAATAATTGATTCTTTTTCTGTTATGGTCATACTTCCTCCTCTTCTAATTCTGCTAAATATTCCTGTACAATTTCTTCGCCAATAATATAAGTGTACATATTTACAATTTTTTCTGGGTCAGAAAAATCTGTATTGACTTCGCCAAAATGAAAGTCCTCATATTCTCTAATATGCTCTATGACTTCAAAGACCATATCGCCTAGCCATTGTTTAGCTCGATAAGTTCCTATGATGTAATAATCTTCATTGAAGGCATGGTGGTGTAGGTCGTCTTTCCAATAGTTTGGGCTATCTTCTTCTAAGTATTCCTTATTTTCCTCAATGTAATCATTAAAGTATTCTTTGATTTCTTCTTTTTTATAATCCATGTTTGTCTCCTTTGTTAAGCAAGTTCGAGGTTTTTGAGAAAGATAAAAATAGTAGTGTGCGTGGCTACTTCTCGCACCTTCTTTTGCAATACCAACTCTGCTATTTTCATCTTTCCGTTAATTTAAGCGTAAAAATCTATTGCCTGATCGCCAACAAATTCTTGCCAACTTTCGTTTACACTATCAACCAAAAAAGGATAAGCTTCTCTTGAAACCAATCCCTTTAATTCAAGTACAAACTCCCTGTCTTCCGTCCAATGATGCTCACAGTTCATAAAATAGCGATTGCATAAAACATTCACTTCGTTTTCTGTTTCTTCGAGTTCTTTTTTAACCCAACCTACTTTACTCATCTTATTGTCCTCCTGAAAAAGTTTCGGTTAATTCTTTTATTATTGACATAATATCGTCTTGACAATAATTCATCATAGTAGCAAGAGTAACTTCTTCTCCTATAGCTTCTTTTACAGTCCAACCTAATTCACTAACAATAGTTAGTCCTTGATGTCGGTCATAATTGCTAGTGCCAAATTTTAAACCAATCTCAAAACCGTAATTTTTTTCGTCTGCTTTGATGGGTAGTTTAGAATTTACTTTTTGCACTAAGTCTTGAACCTGACGCTCTTTAGCGTTTATTTTTATTGTTAAAGCGTCTCTTTGCTCTTTCAATAATTGAATATCAAGAGACTTGACCCTAGCGTTTTTGTACTCTTTTGTTTTTTTAATTGCTTTGGAAACAACTTTTAAATTGTTTGCCTCCACTCCTTTTACAATTTTACTTACTAAGATTTCTCTATCTTTAAGTCTCATTGGTGTTTTTTTCATTTTATTTACTCCTATATTATTAATTAAAATGTACCCTTATCTTATATCAAATCTCCCATAAAATAAAGTATTATTTACTCTTTCTTTTTTCTAACTTAAACTGCTGTAATCAATGGCTTCACTAGAAAAAAACTTCTGGCAAGAGATAAGAAAAAAACTCAAGCATTATCAATGGTTACGGCTTGAGTCATACGCTACGCAAGGCGTTCCCGATTTACTCGGCACAACTCAAGACGGAATGTTCTTTACTGTTGAATTAAAAGTAACCAAAAGTAAAAGAGTAAAAGTATCGCCTCATCAAATTGCCTTCCATAAAGCTAGATTAAATAGCCCTAGTTTTATCTTGGTAAAGTCCCTCGTCCAAGCACCTTCGAAAAAATCTCAGCTCTATCTGTATCATTCGTCCAAGCTCGAAGAACTATTAACCAACGGCATTGAACCTTCGTTCCTCGTCCCTGCTGGATGGTTAAATTTTGACCAGCATTTGTCAAGCGTCCTTGCGAAGTTCAATCTCGCACGAAAAAACCCTTGACAAGCGACAAGCTCGACGCAAGAACGAAGTGTTCGAGCTTGTCGCTTGTATCTGTTCGGTAACGGCTGGCCTGGATCCAGGCGTCGGGGCCGTTGGCCCAGGCACGAAAAAGCCGGAACCTCTTACGAAGCTCCGGCTTTGACCCATAGGAGTGGTCGGTCCTATGTCCCCAAGTGTGATTGGGCTGAAAGTTTTTCATTAGCAATTACATTTTGTTACCTCCTATGGTTTGTAAATTTATATAAGTATCGTCCCATAAATCTTCATCCATGTCAAGTTCAATCTCGCGCGAAAAAGCCCTTGACAAGCGACAAGCTGGGCGTCAGAACGAGGTACGAGTGTCCCAGCTTGTCGCTTGTATCTGATAACTTGTCACTTGTATCTGGCTGCTGGACCCCGCTGCTGCTGGACGCAGCCAGCCGTAAAAAAATAAAAAACAAATAAAAAGAAGGGCGTCCGAAGACGCCCTAAGTGTGGGGACACACGAAATCATTTTAGTCCATCCCTAGTAGCTACAAACTCCTGCATCGCTTCTTCAACAGATAGACCATCAGTTAAATTTTTAACATACGCATCAAGCTCATTTTCTGTTGGAAAATCATTTGGAATAACCTTCCTATCATTTTTATAATAAGACATACCTCCTGAAATTCCATACCTAGACGTATAACCTAAAGCCTCCATCAAAGTTGGCACTGCTAGTTTAATGTTTTGTTGAAGATAATATTCTTTTTTATTCATTTATCCTCTCCATAAACTGCGTTGCTGAAACGCTCGGCATTGAATTGGTTGTTGTCTTGTCTAAACATAGCGTTAAGCTCAAACATCAAACCATCTGGTAAATCACTAGAGTACTTGTTTAGTACTCTAGCAATAGCAATGTAATCTTTCCTAGTCATTGGTGTCCTCCCTGATGCTACGCCCTAACAAATCCATACGGATAGGAATGACAAAATCATCGTTGCAATCATCACAACAACGCTCGGTATATTCTCTCAAAGGCATGGGATTATTTCCCATGCCTTCGAAAGACTTTCCACAAAGTGAGCATTTCTTCATGACAAGTCCTCCAATCTTCTTGGTTGAAACTGATTGCTAAGGTCGGCAATCTCCTCTAATTGAATAGTGTCGGCTCTGCCATTACTAACAACAGTTACACCATTGATGACCAAATCTCTAAGGTCATTCTCAACGCCACCGATTACGGTGCCATTGTCTAAGGTTAAGTTAAAAATTATCTTCATATGTCCTCCTATGGTTTATTAAAGATATGGAAATTATATAAGTTATCCCATATAAATGCAAGTAAAGTTTTACCTCGCGTGCGGGGGCGGGGCAATCGACAAGCCAACAACTATTCTATTTCTATTTCTTTTACAATGAATGTCAAAACTATGTGACCAAGAACAAAGAACGATGTGGTAGACACCGCTTCGTTCTGTTCTGTCACAATAGTTTTGACAATGAGTGTAAAAGAAATAAAACTAGAAATAGAATAGTTGTTGGCTTGTCGATTGTATCTGTGCCCCATCCCCCCCAATTGCTTAATGACTTACTAATACCTATAGAAAAGAAAATACACATAAGAAAAGATTCTAGATAATTCAAGACCCGACCCCCCTTATTTTTGTTAATAAAACATTTACTTTTGGCTAAAAAAAATATTTCAAAATTTTTCCGAAAAGTGTTTAGTAAGTCTAGATAGTGTAAGATGATTTTGCCATGCAAGAGAGAAAGTGCCTGGGTTGCAGCAAAACCTTCCCGTTAACCAGCTTTGAAGCAAAAAATTCAAAAGGAGTATTTCATCGAAATACTTGTCCTAGTTGTCGCCGAGTCGTACAAAATAGAAAGAAAAGCAAAACTCCAGAAGCCTATCTAAAAAATTTATATAGCCATTTAAAATCTTCACGTGTCAAAGACAACCCTGAACTAATCTGGGATATAGAGATAGAGGACCTAGTAGCCATCTGGGAAGCGCAAGCTGGACGCTGTGCCTTGACTGGTTTGATCATGACGTACCACAAAGACGGACAAGGTAAAAAAGATTTAAATGTCTCAATAGATAGAATAGATCCAAATATCTGGTATATTCCTAATAATATTCAATTAGTTTGTAGTCGCGTTAATATACTAAAGCACAGCCTAAGTGAAGATTTACTCTACTGGTGGTGTAAAAACATAATCGAATACAAAGAAAAGGAATAAATATGCAAATAAAAAATTATGGCCGAATTTGTTTTATATATGACATTATTTTTATGTATCATCGCTATGATAGGTGAAAACTCAAATCCAAGAGGGATGAATATTTTTTGGTACAAAGTTAGAGTAAAATTAAAAGAGTATTGGAAAGCTTTGAAAGAGTACGATTCTGGGAATTAGTATGACAGATAAAAATTTTGATTTAGAAAAATTAGCAGAACTTTATCCTGATGCTGCTAAAGAACTCCTGTCGTACACGCAAGCCTTAGATTCTAAATTATTACAGAAAGAAGGTGGTGATGATTTTATTACTTACATAAAACACATGTGGCCAGACTTCGTGCAAGGCGAACACCATAAAATATTTGCGCAAAAACTAGAAGACGTCGCCAAAGGCAAGATTAAAAGATTGATTGTCAACATGCCACCTCGTCATACCAAATCAGAATTTGCTTCGGTGTTCTTTCCTAGCTGGTTGTTAGGCATAAATCCAAAGCTCAAGCTCATGCAGATTACCCACACCGCTGAACTTGCTTTTAGATTTGGTCGTAAAGTACGTGATCTAATTGATTCGGAAGAATATAAACAAGTTTTTCCTGACGTTTCACTCAAAGCCGATAACAAATCAGCCGGAAGGTGGGAGACCAACAAAGGCGGTGAAGCCTTTTATGCTGGTATTGGTGGTGCGGTGACTGGACGTGGTGCCGATTTACTAGTGTTAGACGATATTCACTCGGAACAAGATGCCATGTCACCTAGATCATTGGACAATGCGTGGGAATATTACAGTTCTGGACCAAGACAAAGGCTACAACCTGGCGGTTCTATAGTTGTAGTGATGACTAGATGGAGCACCAAGGACTTAACCGGCCGATTATTAGCCAAACAATCCGAAGAAAAAGCAGATAAGTGGGAAGTTGTCGAGTTTCCTGCTATTTTCCCTGATACTAACAACCCTTTGTGGCCAGAGTTTTGGCAAATAGAAGAATTAGAGTCAATTAAGGCATCTTTACCAGTCTCGAAGTGGTCAGCGCAGTGGCTACAGAACCCAACTTCCGAAGAAGGTGCAATTTTAAAGCGTGAATGGTGGCAAATCTGGGATCAAGACGACATTCCAGAAATGCAATACGTGATTCAGTCGTATGATACGGCATTTTCTAAGAACGAAACGGCAGATTACTCTGCTATTACTACTTGGTGCGTATTTATGCCCGATCAAAACAGTATGCGGCCAGCTTTACTGCTGTTAGACGTGAAAAAAGGACGTTGGGACTTTCCAGAACTAAAACGTCAAGCTCTGAAAGAGTATGAATACTGGGAACCCGACACCGTTATCATTGAAGCCAAAGCTTCTGGACTACCTTTGACGCATGAACTTCGACAAATGGGCATACCAGTAGTAAATTTTACGCCAGGACGTGGGCAAGACAAAATTGCTCGAGTTAATGCAGTTTCACCACTGTTAGAAGCAGGTATGGTTTACGCTCCAGAGACTCGTTGGGCAGAAGAACTTATCGAAGAGTGTGCAGCTTTTCCTTTTGGTGATCACGATGATTTGGTAGACTCTACGACACAAGCTTTAATGCGTTATCGTCAAGGTGGATTTATAGGACTAGCATCTGACGACGATATGAATGATAATGAGCCTAGAAGATTAAAAGTTTTTTATTAATATATGTCAAACAACACACCTACAAACATCGAACGACTCTCTGATCTAATTGATTTGGATGTTGAGTCCGGTGAAACTGTAGAAATAGAAACTCCGAATCCAACCGATACCGAAGTTGATGTAGAGTTTGCTGCGGATGGTTCAGCAGAAGTAAATTATTTTCCCGACGAAGAGACGATGGCCGAAACGCCATTTGATGCAAACTTAGCTGAGTTCGTAGATGAAGGTGAACTAGGTGCCTTGAGTTCTCAGCTAATGGGTGACTTCGAAGAAGATCAAAGTAGTCGAGAAGAATGGGAAGACACTTACATTCGAGGTTTAGATTTACTTGGTTTTAAATACGAAGATCGTGACCGACCTTTTCCTGGTGCTTCAGGAGTAACTCACCCAATGATGGCCGAAGCTGTCACTCAATTCCAAGCCCAAGCTTTCAAAGAACTACTACCATCTAAAGGTCCAGTCAAAACTCAGATCATGGGCGCAACTACACCCGAAGTAGAAATGCAATCCAGCCGTGTGCAAGAGTTTATGAATTATCAGATCACTACGGAAATGGAAGAGTACACACCAGAAATGGATCAGCTGTTATTTTATTTACCCCTAGCAGGTTCGGCGTTTAAAAAAGTTTACTACGACACCATGAAGCAAAGAGCTTGCAGTCTGTTTGTCCCAGTTGAAGATTTATTAGTTCCGTATTCTGCTAGTGATATAAATACTTGCGAACGTGTTACGCACATTGTCAAGATGACACACAACGAAGTACGTGCCCAACAATTAAGTGGTGCTTACTTAGATATAGAAATCAAACCTTCGGAAATGAGTGTCAGTGACACACAAGAAAAAACTGATGAGCTAGAAGGTATCGAAAATAATTCTGACATGATGTATGAACTTTTAGAGTTTCATGTCTCGCTAGATTTACCCGGCTTTGAAGATCCCGACGGGATGCACATACCATACATAATTACAGTTGATAAAACTTCTTCCAAGATTTTATCTATTCGTCGTAACTACCGCGAAGATGATCCACTCAAACAAAAAATACAATACTTCGTACACTACAAGTTTTTACCAGGACTAGGCTTTTATGGGTTCGGCCTAATCCACATGATCGGTGGGTTATCTAGAACGGCAACGGCTGCCTTAAGACAATTAATTGATGCCGGTACTCTAAGTAACTTACCCGCCGGTTTCAAAGCTAGAGGATTAAGAATTAGGGATGATGAAACTCCTCTAGAGCCCGGCGAGTTTAGAGACGTCGATGCCCCAGGCGGAGCATTAAGAGATTCTCTAGTACCACTACCATATAAAGAACCATCACAGACTTTACTCGCTTTGATGGGAACTTGCGTAGATGCCGGGCAAAGATTTGCGTCAACTACTAATTTACAAGTTGGCGAAGGTAATCAAGAGTTACCAGTTGGTACTACCATGGCGTTGCTTGAACAAGGCACGCGAGTTATGTCAGCAGTACACAAAAGATTACACTACGCACAAAAAACAGAATTTAAAATTTTAGCTAGATTGTTTTCTGAAACTCTCCCAGCTGAATATCCCTACCAAATTATTGGTGGCGATCAAAGTATTAAACAAACTGACTTCGATGGTCGTATCGACATCATCCCAGTTAGTGATCCAAACTTTTTCTCAATGTCACAAAGAATATCTTTGGCACAACAAGAATTACAATTGGTACAAAGCAATCCAGAAATACACAATATCAAAGAAGCCTATCGTCGTATGTACGAGGCCCTTGGTACTGAAAATGTGGACACCTTATTTTTACCAGACCCACCACCGCCAGTGCCAACAGACCCAGCGCTAGAAAATGCCGGTATGCTTATGGGTATGCCAGCGACAGCATTTCCTGAACAAGATCATGCGACGCATATTGAAATTCATTTGGCCTTCGTCGAGAATAAATATGTTCAAGCTAATCCGGCTACAGTCAGTATGATTGTCAGTCATGTGTTACAACACGTCTCGCTCTTGGCCCAAGGACAAGCTGAACAAGAATTACAATTGCAAGTACAACAGAATCCTGAACTAGCAATGCAAATGCAACAGCAAGAAATGATGAATCAGCAGGCAGCAGCTCAAGGCCAACCGCCGATGCCTAACCCTATGCTAGAAAATATGAAGGCACAAACGCAACTAGAATTAATGCAACAACTAATGCCACGTTTAGATGAGATTCTAAGCACTGGCGAAGGTGATGCTATCACGCAATTGAAAGCTCAAGAGCTACAGATCAGAGCGCAAGAAAATGCCGATGATAAAGAAATTGCAGAAAAACGTTTAGATTTAGACGAAGAAAAGCTAAAATCACAAGAAGACATCGCTGCTATGAAGATTCAAGCGGAACAGCAGCGCAATAATAACCGCGGAGGTTAACATAGACGAACTTAATTTCGCGCAATTAGTTCAGCGCGCTATCTCGAAAAGAGAGGAACAGATACAAGACATAATGCTCGGTGGTGAAATAAAAGACTACGAGCACTACCGAAATTTAGTCGGTCAAGTTCAAGCGTTGAATTTTGTTAAGGAAGAGATTCGAGACTTATTAAAAAACATGGAGACGTTTGATGACTAAAACCACCCTAGAAAAGAAATGGGCAGAAGAAACCGAAAGTAAGAGCGCTATCGAAAAAGCGTACAAAGGCAAAAAGAAAAACGAAGCCGCCTCACTAAGCCCTGAAGCTTTAGATAAAAGTGTCATAGAACAATTACCAGCACCAACCGGCTGGCGTTTGATGGTCTTACCATTCAAAACAAAAAAAGTAACCGACGGTGGTATTCATTTAGTAGACAAAGCGCTTGATCGACAACAAGCAGCTACTGTTTTGGGTTACGTCTTAAAAGTAGGTCCAATGGCCTACACCGGTGAACGATTTTCTTCAGGTCCTTGGTGTCAAGCAGGTGACTGGGTGCTGTATGCACGCTATGCCGGTTCACGGATTGATATAGAGGGTGGAGAAATAAAAATACTGAACGATGATGAAATTATTGCTACAGTATCGGATCCAGAAGCAATTCTGCATAACTTTTAACTACATGGAGAGGAACCATGCCAGAAACTAAATTTAAAAATTTAAGCCAAGCTGATGAGCTTGTGCCCATAGATACCGATGGTCAAGAGGTCGAGGTAGAACTTGAAGAAGCAGCTACCAGTCCAGTTGAACCAGAAGTAATAGACGACGAAGAAGGAATAGACGAAGAAGAAGAAGCAGTAGTAGCGAAAGAAGAAACAGAGCACGAAGAATATAGTAAAGGTGTCCAGAAACGTATTGACAAACTAACTGCAAAGTTACGTGAAGCAGAACGTCGTGAACAAGCGGCAACTGAATTTGCAAAAAACGTGCAAACTGAAAACAATACTTTAAAAACGAAGACCGAAGAATCTGATAATAATTATGTTATAGCTGAAGCAAATAGAATAACAGCTGAAACAGAGAAAGCTAAAAATGATTTAAGAGCAGCAAACGAAACTGACGACATTGACAAACAAACAGACGCCCAACAAAGGCTAGCTGTATTGGCAGGTGAAGCACAACGTATGCAAGCACTTAATAAAGAAAGGGAGAAGGCTACTAAAGAAAAAGAAACTGAAGTGCCTTCTGAAACTAAACTAGAAACTTCAACGCAACAACCAGATCAGTACCCAGACCCAGATCCGAAAGCTCAAGATTGGGCTGAAGATAATAAATGGTTTGGTCAAGATCGTGCTATGACCATGACTTCTTTTGCTATTCATCAAGATTTAGTCGAAGAAGGATTTGATCCTACTGCCGATGAGTACTATACTGAAATAGATAAAAGGATTAGAAACGAGTTTCCTCATAAATTTGATGAGGACTCAGGAACTAAAACCCGATCCGTCCAAACGGTTGCTTCTGCCAAACGCAGTGCAAGAACAGGACGCAGCAAGTCTGTGAAACTCACACCTTCGCAGGTCGCAATTGCTAAAAAACTTGGTGTGCCACTTGAAGAATACGCGAAGTATGTTAAATAACGTGGAGGAAACATATAATGGCTAACAAAAAAACTGACGAAACTCGTCAACCACGCGAAGCTCAAACCAGAGAGAAAACTTCTCAAAGGAAACCTTGGGCTCCCCCATCCGCTTTGGATGCACCACAACCACCTGAAGGCTATGTCCACAGATGGGTTAGAACCGAAGTTAGAGGTTATGATGACCGCAAGAATATGAGTGCCAGACTCCGTGAGGGGTGGGAACCAGTTCGAGCCGATGAATACCCTGACTTTGAATATCCAGCCCTTGATACTGGCAGATACGATGGTGTTATTGGTGTCGGCGGATTGATTCTTTGCAGGATTCCACGGGAAACTGTGGATGAAAGAAGTGAATACTTCAATGCAAAGACCCGAGACCAAATGTTATCAGTAGATAATGATTTGATGAAGGAAGAAAATCCAGCCATGCCGATCAATAAGAGTAGGCAAAGTCGCGTAACATTTGGCGGAAATAGAGGCGAGTAACATCAATTTTATTTCTTAATTTTAATTTGTTATATATGGAAAAGTTACAATGGCAAATACAGATGCAGCATTTGGTTTAAGACCCTACCAAGGGTTTTCACCATCTAGTGCTATCCCACAGGCCCGTAAATACTTAATCAATCCATCAGGTTACGGAACTACCATCTTTCAAGGTGATTTAGTGAAGTTTAATGGTGGTTACATTGAACAAGCAGGTGTTAGCGATGCTAATATCGTTGGTGTATTTAATGGCGTGTTCTATCAGTCTTCTGACGGTCCAGTATACAAAAATCATTATGTAGCTAGCACAACTGCTAGTTCAGGTGATATTGAAGTATACATTTACGACGATCCTAACATGTTGTTTTTAGTACAGGGCGATAGCGCCACTGCTACTACTCAAGCAGCTGTTGGTAGAAACGCAGATTCTGTTGGCACAAGTGGTAGTACTACTACTGGACTGTCTTCCAGAGAACTTGACGTAAGCACTCTCGCAACAACCCAAGGCCTTCAATTGAAGGTTGTCGGTTTCGCAGACGATGACAAAAACGGGACTGTAGCAGGTACGCACGCTAACATGGTAGTCATGATTAATGAGCACGCCTACAGAGGTCCAATAGCAGGTACTTAATAATGGCTATATCTAGAGCACAATTAGTTAAGGAACTTGAACCAGGATTAAATGCACTTTTTGGTCTTGAGTACGATAGATACGAGAACGAACATGCCGAAATTTTCGACACTGAGTCCTCAGATCGTGCTTTTGAAGAAGAAGTAATGTTGTCTGGTTTTGATGTCGCACCTGTGAAGTCTGAAGGATCAGGAGTGGCTTTTGACACAGCTCAAGAGTCTTTCACTGCTCGTTACAGTCACGAAACAGTTGCGTTAGCGTTTAGCATTACTGAAGAAGCGATCGAAGATAACTTGTACGACAGATTGTCTGCAAGATATACAAGAGCGCTAGCTAGAAGTATGTCAACAACTAAGCAAATTAAAGCTGCCTCAGTTTTAAATAATGCCTTCAGCAGCAGTTTCGCTGGCGGTGATGGTAAAGAGCTATGTGCTACTGACCACCCTACTATTAGTGGTGGATCTTTAAGCAACGAGCTTTCTACTTCAGCTGACTTAAACGAAACTTCTCTTGAGCAAGCATTAATTGATATTGCGGCGTTCGTAGACGAACGTGGATTAAAAGTAGCAGTACAAGGGACTAAGTTAATTATCCCTAAAGAGCTACAATTCACAGCTGATAGATTGCTTGAGTCACCAGGTAGAGTGAACACTTCTGATAACGATATTAACGCTATCAGAAACATGGGCATGGTACCTGAAGGTTATGTAGTAAATCACTACTTAACTGACACTGACGCGTTTTTCATTAAGACTGATGCACCAAACGGATTTAAAATGTTCGAAAGGTCGCCTATCAGAACTTCAATGGAAGCAGACTTCGATACAGGTAATGTACGTTACAAAGCTAGAGAAAGATACTCCTTCGGATTCTCGGATCCAAGATGTGTCTTCGGTTCTCCAGGAGCATAAGTTCATACTTAATTAAGAACCCCGCCGGTGGTTTTTTACTCAAGCCGGCAACTTTTTAAAAGAGAGGCTATACGCCTCTCTTTTTTTGGTATAATATTTAAGCACTAGGATTAATTTTAATTGTTTATCAACTGACCTAGCAGACAAGCCAAGATGATAAACTCACATTCTCTAAGGAGGGAATTATGGCAAATTCAACTTTTAACGGACCAGTCAGGTCCGAAAATGGATTTAAGGTAATATCAAAAAACAGCACTACTGGTGCTGAAACTGATGTTGTAAATATAGCGTCTACAGGTATTGTTACTAACAAGTTTCAAAAACACGTAGGTTTCGCAACAGGCGTAACAGTAAACACTACAGCTGGTGACTCACCTACGATTGGAGAGTTTACTCAACCTGCTAACACAATCATTACTGATATTAAAATTTTCTGTAACACAGCACCTGTTATTGGTACTGGTGACATTGGTTATGAAGTAGGTACTTCAAGCTCAGGCGCACAAATTGTCGCAGCTCAAACTGATGAAATATTAGATGGTGGTACTACAGTAGTAGTTGGAAACGTAACTGTAACTTCACTTGTGCTACAAACACAAGACGGTACAACAGCTCCAGCTTCTGTACAGTACACATCTTCAGAAAGAACTATTTTCTGTAATATTACTAACACAGTAGATGCAACAACTGCTGGTGAATTTACGTTTATTATTGAATACGTTCAAATAGCGTAAGGAGTAAATTATGGCTGATACAGTAACAAGTCAAATTATTCAAGACGGTGGTAAAACTGCCGTCTTGAAATTTACTAACGAATCGGACGGTACAGGAGAAGCTTCTGTTAAAAAAGTCGATGTTTCAGCTTTAGCAACTGACAGCGAGGGTAATGCTTGCACTAGTGTATCTATATCAAGAATATACTGGGCAACAAGAGGAATGGGTGTTGATTTAGAATTTGATGCCACAACTAATGTTTTAGCAATTCCTTTACCTGCTGACAGCACAGGTGATGAATACTATGATTTATTCACAGGTATTCCTAACAATGCTGGTTCAGGCGTTACGGGCGATATTGACTTTACTACAGTGGGACATTCTAATGGCGACTCTTATTCGATAATTTTAGTTTTGACAAAAAACTTTTAACGAATAACTATGGCAACATCTGGAACTACAGCTTTTGATTTAAGCATCGACGAGTTAATTGAAGAGGCTTACGAACGTTGCGGTCTAGAACTGAGAACAGGCTATGATTTAGACTCTGCTAAAAGATCATTAAATATAATGATGGCAGATTGGGCTAATCGTGGCCTGAATCAGTGGACTATACAACAGAGAACATTTACCACTACAAAAGGTACTAGTGATTACAATTTAGACACAGATATTATTGATGTTACTGAAGCAGTAATAACTAGAGATAGCACTGATATTCAACTAGAAAGAATTAGTCGCTCTGATTATTTATTTACCCCAACAAAAACACAACAAGCTAGACCAACTCAGTTTTTTCTAGATAGACAAACTACACCTTCAGTAAAACTTTTTCCAACACCTGAAAATTCTACGGATGTAATTAAATACAATGCACTAACTAGAATTCAAGACGTTGGTGACTACACCAATAATATGGAAGTAGTGTTTCGTTTTATTCCGTGTTTAGTTTCTGGACTAGCTTATTATTTAGCCATGAAACGAGCACCAGAAAAGGTACAACTTTTAAAATCAATTTATGATGAGGAGTTCGACAGGGCAGCTTTTGAAGACATAGATAGTGTCAGTTCTAGGTTCTTGCCTGGCAGAACTATTATGTAATGGCGTTTGCTTCTAATAAAAACGCTTACGGTATTTGTGATATATCAGGGTTTCGTTATCGACTAAAAGATATGCGAAAAACTTGGGACGGTCTACTAGTTGGACCAGATCAGTACGATCCTAAACATCCACAACTACAGCCAAGACATAAGCCAGCCGACCCTGAAGCTTTACGTGATCCTCGACCCAATACTGATTTTGAGGTTGGACAAGGTAAAGTAGTTACTACTGAAGACCCTATTGGTGCGATGATTATAGGAAATAAATTAACAGCATCTGTTGGAAATGTTACAATCACAACATGACCCTAGCAGAACTAAAAACTTTAATTCAAAATTTCTGTGAAAGCACAGAAACAACTTTTGTTGCTTCTTTAGATGATTTTATAAAAAGCTCAGAAGATAGAATATTTGAATTAGTTCAATCAGATTATTTTAAGAAAGTAGTGGCAGGTAATGTCACAGCAGGCAATAGATTTTTAACTTGTCCAACAGATTTTATTTTAAGTTTTAGTTTGGCTGTTGTTGATTCTAGTAGTGACTATCACTATTTGTTAAAAAAACATTCTAGTTTTATGCAAGAATACAACAAAGATGTTTCCGATACTAATTTACGTGGCCTACCAAAATACTATGCTGATCAAGATAAAGAACTTTCTTCTGGGTCTAACTCAGGTTCTACGCTACTTATTGCTCCAGTTCCTGATGCAAATTACTCTGTAGAACTAACTTATCTACACAAACCAAATAGTTTGGTTACAGATACAACTGGAACGTGGCTATCGACTAATGCTAGAAATGCTTTGCTTTATGGGTCTTTAGTAGAAGCATATACTTTTTTAAAAGGCGAACAAGATTTATTACAACTTTATGAAAATAGATTTGTTCAAGAAATAGAAAGACTTAAAAATAGAGCAGAAGCTAGAGGCAGACGTGACGAATATCGTTACGACGCATTGAGGTCACCCACCACTTAATGAAACCAATAAAAAAACTAGAAGGCAAAACTGTAGGTATTGTCGGACTGGGATCAAGTTGGCTTGAATACAATTTAGCTAAATCACACGGACAACATTTTGACGAAGTTTGGGCAATAAACAATGTTGCTTCAGTTATTTATCACGATCGCGTTTTTATGATGGACCCACCTAATAGATTTTTGGACAGTGATGATGCTGGTGGTCAAACTGAAGGCATGAAAAGTCTTTTACTTAAACACGATAAACCTATTTACACTTGCGTAGATGACGAACGCTGTAACGAAAACTTACAAGAATATCCAATCTTTGAAATACTCAAAGACTTAAACTGTCATTATTTAAATAATACTGTCGCATACGCAATCGCGTTTGCTCTATGGAATAAAGTTGGCAGGCTTAAATTATTTGGTATAGATTTTTCATATAAAGGTAATTTACATTTCGCTGAATCAGGCAGAGCCTGTGTTGAGTTTTGGTTATGCAAATGTTCAGAAGCAGGGATGGAAATAGAAGTAGCAGCTAGCAGCGCCTTGTTAGACACAGCTGTACCTTTAAATGAAAAACTATATGGCTATCATAGATTAGAAGATCCTTTGATACCTATAGCTTTAGAAGACGGCACTTTATCTGTTAAAGCAGAAAGTTCTTTACAAGAAAAAGTTGTTCAAAAAGAAGGAGTTTTGATTGGCCGTCACGATGAACATTTAAAACCAGTGGAGCCAAAAAAATGGTAGATGAGATAACCCCTAGTGGCTTGCCCGAGTTAGGCATAGTCGAAACTAAAACAACCAGTTTTGGTGGCCACCCTCCAGAATTTTGGGCACAAAGACTTGCTGAAAAAATAGCTGATTACTCTGAAGATAATGAGCCACACATAAAAGAACAGGCTAAAGCTTATCAAAATTTAATTTATGAAGTTAGTTTGATTTACATTAAAAATGCTATAAAATCATACAAAGCTAGTTTAATTCAAGAGCTAATAAAAGCCGGTGATGAGGACTTAGCAAAAATTATTAAGAGGATTTAACATGGCTATTACATCAACACTAACAACTAGTTTTAAGAAAGAGTTGCTTGAAGCTGTACACAACTTTAAAAACTCAGGCGGCGATACGTTTAAGTTAGCTT
>CAACVC010000096.1_pt2 | contig 17621 bp, 31 predicted proteins | sample 2381761 | NCBI WGS metagenome assembly CAACVC01 (sample SAMEA5211966, study PRJEB30684) | marine metagenome | biome: Marine; feature: Epipelagic; material: Water | collected 2015-10-15 | depth 45 m
AGTCTTAATTGATTTGTTGCATCAATAACAGATGTTGTACCCCAAGAACCTGAACCCCAGCTTCCTGAACCCCAACCTGATGATGGAACATATGTGTCTAGCCCTGTGTTTATTTGATAAGCTGCTGTAACTGAACCGCCACCATTACCTGTATCTCCGCCAGTAGCTGCTTTTGGTGTTCCTGGATATCCTGAACCTGCAACCTTGGCAGTAATCTTATAAGTGTTTACATCTACGATTTCATCTATCTGATACTCTTGATTAAGAACTGTACCAAATATAACACCGCCTAATGTTGTTGCACCTGAGTATGTTACAAAGTCTCCAGCTACTGCTTCATGTCCTGCATCTGTGACTGTTAGTGTTGTTGCACCTGCAACTGCTGCAAAAGTAGCAGCGTTAGTTGTGGTCTTTCTTATTGGTGTGATGTCGTAGTAAGTATTACCTTCTTGTATATATAACTTTTGATGTGTACCTAATACTGTATAGTTTGTTTGTCCTATATCTCTGTAAGTATGTATCTTTCTGCAAGTGCCAATAAAAGCATCAGTAGATTGTTTTTCCCAACCACCAATTCTTTCTGGTCTACCTTTTCTAAACCTTACTTTGTCAGCATCAAACCAACCACCTTCATTAGAGTAGTTAGTTCCTTCTTTTACAATGCCTGGTCTAAATACATATTTTGCAAGTCGTCCCATTAAATATTACTCCAATCTTCTCCTGACCATAAAACAGACTCTGCCTCACGTCTGCGAACTAAACCTTGTCTTACTTTACCGCCAGCTTTGTTCCAGCGTTTCATTTGATTTGGTACAGTATGATAATCACCTGCATTTAAAAGTTTTACCATAGTAGATGAAGAAAGATTAGCTGGACCTAAGTTATATGTCCATGATACTAATGCATCAAATTGATTTTGTTGTAATGGTGCAGAAACATACTTGTGTACATAACCTTCATACTCTTCTAATTCTTCTTCTAACCATGCATCAGCTTCTTCTTGTGTACAAGTATCTCCCATCTTTACTTCTTTGGTTCTCCCATACGCAATCGTTGGAACTCCTGCTGCACATTTATATGCTTTTAATTCACAACCTTCAAACTTCTTAATTAGACTTTTTCCCTCTTCCGATATCTTCATCTTCTTTCTCCTGTTTATCAAGTTCCCTATAATATTCAATAATTGAAAGAACTTGTTTAATATACCTTTTTTGTTCTGCTGTGTTGACTGATAAGTTTTCATAATCTTTTGTACTCAATGCGTAGTAGGCTTGCCTTGGTGCATTGCCTGATTCTACTAATTCTAAATATTCTGCCATTAATTCTGGTGTAAGAACTTCCCAATCTATATCTACAAGTTGTAACTCCATAGGTAGTGGGGGGTGATACAAGGGTGCTGGTTTAGCAATAGTAACAATCTCTACAGGTTTTGTTTGACTTGGTATTATTGAACAACTTGTAACTAAAGTTAATAATATTAAGTATTTACTGGTTAATATTAGTTTCTTCATCTTGTTTCTCAAATTGGTCTGGGTCAGTTAAAGCAATAAGTTCTTCTTTGACTTTCTTAGTTCCTTTGTTTACTATTTTTTCAATAAGTTTTGGTTTTGACAATGCTAAATTATCTAGGTCGTGTTTTGAAAATGTGCTACGCAACTGGTTTACTTCTCGTAATGCTTCCTGTTTTTGTTTTTCTATTGTTTGTATTTGTTGTTGTACCTTCTCTTGTCTTTCCAAATGATTTTTAATTGCATTGTTTTGTTCTGTTACTTTAGTTTCTAATACTATTGCATTAGCTTTTAAAACAGATATGTTATCAAGCAATCTATCTATATACCAAGCACTGCCAGTTATACTGGCTAATAATAATCCACTAAGTATAAGTGTTAATTTTCCCATGTGTATACCTTAATTGGTTTGCTTTTACCTTTTACTTTTATATCTCCTAATGATTTTAATTCATATGTAGATGCTTTCATAGTGCTATCAGCAATTACTAAATTTACACCAAGTTCTTTACAGCTTGATTCCATGCGTGCTCCAGTGTTTACTGCATCACCTATAGCTGTATAATCAAAGCGTGTTGCACTTCCCATATTTCCTATCACAGCTTGCCCAGACGATAATCCAATTCCAATTTCAATTCCTAACTGTGCTGCTTCTATGTCGTGTTTTATTTGAATCGCTGTTTTTATAGCAGCATCTTCGTGGTTATCTAAATCTAATGGTGCATTGAAAATAGCCATCATGGCATCTCCAATATATTTATCTACCATACCGCCATTAGCTTGTACTGCACTTGCCTGTATAGTAAGAGCTTTGTTCATTAACTCTGTAACTTCTTCTGGTTCAAGAGTTTCACTAAGGGACGTGAATCCCCTAACATCAGTAAATAAGAAGGTAGCATATTTTTTTTCTCCTGAGAGTTTTAAAAGTTCTGGATTATCTTGTAATCTTTTAACTTGTCTTGGATCAAGATAATGTTCAAACTGTTTTTTAATTTGTTGACGTAATTTATATTGTTGTCTAAATCTAAAATAATATTCTTGTAGAGATATAAATACTGCTGATATTAAACTATAAGTAACATCAATTAATATATTGTTTTTAACTAGCCAAACACCACCAGCACTAAGTCCAGAAAATATTAAGACTGTAAAAACCATACTCCCATTCAAGCCTAAGAAGTTTATTAGTATGAATAAAACAAATGTTATAAGGATTAATATGAACACCTCATAAACTAAATGGGAGTCTGGAATCTGTGGGCTGTTCTCTATTAACATAGATTCAGCCAAAGCTGCTTGTATCATATGTGGATACATTAAATTGTTTGGTGTAGATAATTGAGGCATTATGCCTTTAGCAGTAACACCCACGAAAACAAATCTGCCAGCTACATTTATTTCTTCTAATGTAGTTTGTGGTGTGTCTACCCAACTAATCCATTTCCTTCCGTAGTTATCTACTTTAACAGAGGGCAAGCCCTGTACAGCTATCTCCTTAATTCCATCGCTTTCTGCCTTTAGGATATAAGTGTCCGCTTGTATCAGGGCTTTTAAAACCTGTGTACCAAATGATGCTACCCACCCATCAGGTGTTTGCATCAGTAATGGTAATTGTCTAACAAGACCATCTACATCTATTGGTGCAGATACTATGCCTTGATGTGCATTAGCTTTTAATATATCTATATTTTCTAATACACCTGTTAGTTTTATACCTTGTACGTCAGGTCCAATAATTACTGTACCCTCTGTTTTTGGATAGATGCCATTATCTATTTCTGGCATTGCTATCACACTATGGGAATATGATAGTGCTTCTGCAAAAGCATCATCTCCCTGGAATCTGTCTGGCTCTGGGAATAGTATTACCCAGCCAACTCCTGTAGCTCCTGCATTTAACAGGTCTACATGAATCTGTGCTAAGTCTCTTCTCGGAAAAGGATATCCTCCCCTGGCTTGCACATCTTTATCTGTGATATTTAATATTACAAAATTACCGCTTTCTTCTGGTGTTTCTACAAATGCATCAAAAGTTTTTAACTTAAGTATCTCAAGTGGTTTTACTTGAAATAGCAAAGGTAATATAAATATTGCAATAAATAATAAATATCTTTTCACGAACCTTGTTGTATCCTTATGACAGAATCTGAACCGCCATTTATAGTTACTACTCTGGATACACCATCTTGTATAAAGATAACTGTATAACTATCATCTCCATCAATAATAACTTCTGCATAGTTTGCTACATTACGAATAAGTTTTACTTCGGAGCCTTGTATTAAAGTAACAATTTGTGTAGTTGTATCCTGACCTATGTCAGTACCTCTAATATCAATACCGCTTGCTGTTACAGCTAATCTATCTACTTCTTCTTTGCTTGCAAGAGCATCTATAATATTTAATAAATCTTCAAGAAAGTTTACGTCAAGATAATTTATATCTAATTCTGTAAACTCTAAGTCTGCTTCATTATCTAAAAAGTCTTCTGCAAGATAATCTATATCAAGGTCATTAAAATCTAGTATATCGTTTGTTTGTATGATTTCTTCTGTTGTTAATACAGCTTCTTCTTTTGGCGGAGAAACTATCAACATGTTATCAATGATATCTAAAGTTAAATCTAATATTACAGGAGTGCTTGGTGCACTTTCATAAACATTAGTTGTTGTTGCTTGATATGGTTTGCTTAAAGTTACTGAGCCTAAAGCTGTAGTAACTATTATTTCACCACTTGAATCTCCATCTAATCCTGGAAGAAGTATTATTAAACTTCTGCCTAATTCATCAACAGTAACTGTAAAGTCTGTTCCTCTGATTGCTATATCAGCAGTTGGTGTTTTAAGTGATATATTTTTTTTGTCTATTCTGTTAAGACTACCGCTTACAAATCTTATTGTGCCACTTGCAAACTTAAGTGCCATCTTTGATTTGCTTGGGTTAGGGTCATAAACGTATTCATCTATAACCAGTTTAGAGTGTTCTGTAAGTCTTACTATACTGCTATCAATAAACTCTATACCTAGTCTACCGCTGGCAGTTCTTACATCATCAAAAGATTGAATGCCAAACTTTAGTTGTGCATCATAATCTTTATCTCTTAATACTTTAGCGTATCCGTTTAGCTCTGATATGTTTCCTATATCAGCAACTTGTGCTGGTTCCGCCATCGTTCTGAATGACACAAACAGTACCATTAGAACCATTAGAAATAATTTTAAGCCAGTCATTATCAAGTGTACTCTGTTGTTGTATGTTAAATGTTCTATTAGAACCTGTATGGTCTAAATAGAAATAACCACCTGCATATCCATCTGCATCAAATGTGATTGTGTTATCACTACCATCAATATCAAGATAGTTAGTAGCTAAATCATAATCTATAGTAAATGTTAAATCATTGCTTGAGCCATTAATAATCCAATCTAAATCTAATGTAGAAGCCATAGCTGCGGTAGCTACATCTAAATCAAACTCGTTAGAATTACCTGTAATGTTTACATTAAAGTTACCACTATCAGCTCCATATGTATCTGTAGGGTCAACTGTAATATTAAATATGTTACTGTCTCCATCAAACTCAAAAAAGCCTGTAAAGGTATCAGCAAAGATATCTCCTAAAAATTGGTTAGATGAACCAATCTGATTTATATCTAAAGTCATAGTACCTCCATCAAGGTCAAGTGCTGTCATATCGCCTGCTACAGCATCTGCACCTCCAATGATATTACCAGAACCTAATTGCTCTAAATCAATGTTTGCAGTAGCACCTGATTGGTCTACTGATATTTCGTTGTCGTCTGCATATAGCAAACCCGTACTAAGTAAAATCGTAATTAAATATTTATTCATATTTCCAATAACTCCTGTCATATCCTATATTTATAATTTCAACAACTGCTGCTTCAACTGCTTTTTCTAAAGCAATAGTTCCTGATTCGTTTGTTGTGTATCCAACTTCAATTTCTACAAGCTCTGTACCTGCTTCAATAAACTTGAATGCATCTTGGCTTTCTGCATAACTAAAGATAGTCTTAGAGGTTAACACCTCTATTAAAACTTCCCCTGTTGTTACAGAAACCATTCTAAGAGATACAGTTACTTTATCTTCTCTGTATTGATGATTAGAACCTAATCCTAAGTATCTTGCTCCTCCGCCACCTGTTCGCAAGTTTGTATCGTATGCTATTACTCCGCCTTCTAATAAAATTCCTGCAAAGAGTAATGGTGGTAGAGGTCGTTTGCCATCTTTATTTTCAAACTGTTCTCTTGTTGATCGTATTAATTGTCTTTCTTTTGTAAGGTTATCTAGTCCTACTCGTTCAGCTACTATAAAAAATTCACCTTTAGAAGCATTCTTTAATGCTCTTATAAGCAATGTATGTGGTGCTTGTGTTACTGCTGTGCTAAACAAAGCAAATGAACTGTTGCTTTTTCTTTGTCCTGTTTGATCTGTGAAGCTTGTAGGATATATAGCTACTACAGTTTTTTGCAAAGGTGCTTGCACCTCATGCAATTTAGAAAACTTTATGGATTCTACTTGGGCTTGATCTAAACCCTGTCTCCAACTAATGCCTTCATTGACTGGACCAAGATATGCACAGCTAGAAGTAAAAATCGCCAACAGGCAAACTAATCTCGGTAACATTTCCATTCGCATCCGTTATTGTTAAATATATTATTCCGTCTATAATTTCATAAGATACTGTTGTATCTAATAAAGTAAACTCTCCGCTTGTTGCAGCATTTTCTCCAAACAAATTATTAACTAGCTGTGAACTTAATTGTGCATAAATTCTTGATTCTAAATTTCTTATAAACCTTGCTAGTGTAGTATTGTTTTCTTCTCTTTCAGCAGCTTCCTTTAATGCTTTGATTTCTTCTTTCAAAGCTTTCTTTCTATTAAACTCCTGGTTCTCTATTGTTAAATAGTGACTAGATGTATTAATACCGCTAAATGATGGATTTTTAAATTTATGTACCATTTCATCTGCTGCAAGATTTTGTATAAAAATTGCTGCAAAAAGTATAAATCCAATTATGACTGCACCTTTAGCAATTAAATCTTTTTCTTTTTCTTGTTTTATAATTTCTTCTTTAGTCTTTTCTCTGGTCATCTCTATCTGCCTTTGCTATTCTATCTGTATTCATAAGTTGTGGTACTCCAAGTATGGTCTTTAGCAAAGTATCCTGTCTAATTATTTCATTGTCTACAGAACGCACTCTATCTATAAGAGCTACTAAAATACCATGTTGTGAATCTAATTTTTGACCTAGACGTTCTTCTATTTGAGCTATTTGTGCTGATACTTTTTCATCAAGTACATCTACTTTTGTTTCCATACCATCAATAATTTTATTGATTAGTTTCCAAATAAATAAACCAAGACCTATAGCTGCTGCTATTGGGAAGCCGACCTCATTAATTAATTGAACTACAGAATCCATTAAATACTCTCTGGATTAAACAAACCTAATTTTATAAGTTTACCTCTGTTAAGCATATGCTCATGCTCTACCGCTTCTTTATTTTGTCCATGGTAAGCAACACAATAATGTTTATCTATCATTAACTGGTTAATATTAATTCCATCAACTATAAGTTCGCCCAGAACTCTGCCGTACTTACCTCTGGAATCTTTAAGTTTTGTTCTTATTTGTATAAGTTCGCCTTCTTCTACAGAAGATTGTACAAATGCAGCAGCCATCTTACCTCTGGCTTTTTCATCTAAATCTCTAGTTCTACATTCTGGAGTATCAATACCATAAAGCCTTACTCTTGATTTAAATCTTATATCAAAGCCTAAATCTAAAATTACATCAATGGTATCACCATCGACAATTCTATCTACTGTGCACTTGTATTCATACATTATCTTTTCTTGCCTTTGTGTAAACCATGCCTGGCATGTTGTTTACCTGCTTTAGTTGCAGCTCTTTTCTTTTTGTTTGCTCTAGCTAGTTTGCTTCTGCCTTTAGATGTTGACTTTAATTTTTGTATGGTTTTTTTTGGTGCGTATACTTCTCCTGTTTCAGAAGATTTTTTACCACTTGCTGTTGTCCACTTTTGTTTAGTCCATTTATCTAAACTTTTTTGTGATGCAGCTTTAGCCATTACTTATAGCCTCCACCTGCTTTTTTATACGACTTAGCAAGCATTTGTGCTTTACGAGCTGACCATTGTCCAGGCTTACCACCTTTGCTACCAGATTTAATTCTACTAAATATTCGTTTTCTTAATCCTGGTTTTGTGTAATTACCTGCTTGATTGACTCTTGATTTGTTTTTTTTTGCTCTTGACATTACTGTAAATTAAATAAGTAAGCAGAACCTAATATAGTTGCAACAATAAAAGGATAGAGTGCCATAATACGATTATCAAGTTTATCAAATCGTTTTGAGCCATCCTCTAATCTTCTTTCTATAGCTCTGTAGTTTGCAGCACATTCTCTTTCATGTGCTTCAATCTTAGCTAATGTATCTTTTACTGTTGCAGCCATTATCATTTATCTTTTGCTTTACCTATATTAATAGCTAATAAATCAATAAGTTTATACAACTTACCAATCCACACATCATCCTTTGGGGTAGGTGTGATTGCAGCTACTAACGAGCTTACAGTTACGATAGCTGTTACTATCGCTATTAAGTTAAATAACATTTCCATAGATTACTCCTCTGGTTTAATGATTGGACTTTCATCTTTTGAGATTTGATCCAATCTATTTGCAAATACAAGTTTAGCACTTTGTACTTGATCTAGTTGAAAATAAAGCTGTTCTTCTTTATTTTTTAAATCTTCTAATTGCTTTTCAAAATATTCTTTTTGAACATCTACAGGTATTTCCTGTTTTTGTTTTGCATCTTTAGACATAATTTCTCCTTATAATTAAAACAATAATGATAGCATAATTATAGAGAATTGATATCAAATGAATTATCAGCAACTACTTTGTTCATAGGGTTTTCTCTAAAATTAACATATCTATTAAAAGAATTTTGAAATACATGATCTGGATATAGTTCTTGTATTTGTTCTTTTGTCCATTCATTTAATGGCTTTACACAATCATTCATTTTGCAATTATAAATAAAAATATATTGTTTTTGATATTTGTCATTTGAGAATGCACCTGTTATTTCCCAGTAATAAACATTGTTAGTATTTTCTTCTACTGTTGGCACAGCTTTAATTACATTACTCATTATAATAACTCCTTAAGTCTTGCAACTTCTGATGAAAGTTCTTGTACAGCTTTTACTAATACAGGAACTAATTTACCATATGAAGCTTCTAACTTATCAGGATTTTCTTTTAATACTAAATTCGCATAGTCTGCAATATTAAATTCATCTTGTACATTATCTAAGTCTTGAGCTATAAATCCTATATCTTTAGCTCCTTCCATAGAACCATCTCTTCTTGACCAATCAAACTTAACAGGATTAAGTGCATTAATAAAATTTAAACCTACTGGTAAATCTTCTACATTAGACTTATCTCTTATATCTGATAATGATGATATGGTTGTAACATTACATCTAAGAGCAGTTATGTTTGCATCTCCTAATGTAATTTCATTATCAACTGTTATAGTTGAAGGCTGGGCATTAAAACCTATAGCTATAGTATTGTCTGATGTAGTTTGATTTGTACTTGCATCCTTACCTACAGCAACGCAATTACTACCTAAGTGTGCATCAAGTGATCTATGTCCTATAGATACATTATTATTTCCTGTTAAATTAGCGGAAAGTGCATATGTGCCATTAGCTACGTTGTATTGACCTGTAGTTAAATTAGAAGAACATAAAGCACCAACAGCTGTATTTTCTCCACTACCACCATTTGAACCTGATAGGGCTGCATAACCTATTGCAGTATTAGCTGTTGTAGCATCTAAAAGTTTTCCTGCTAAAGCACCAAGAAGCGTATTAAACTGCCCTGACGTATTACTTAATCCAGCATCATGTCCTACAGCTGTATTAAATGCACCATTGTTAACTTTAAGTGCTCTTGTTCCTATAGCAGTAGCCTGGTCTCCGTTACTGCCTGTTGGTTCTGACATAGCTTCAAAACCTACAACTGTACAATTTTTTACATTAAAGCCTGGACCAAAAGGGGTTTGTATATAATTTAATACACTGTTACCTTTTAGTGCATTATGTCCTATAGCTACATTTTCTATAGCATCAGCTGTTAAAAGATAAGAACCAGCAGATTGTCCTATTAAAATATTTTTAGATTCAAACTGACCTGTACCTGTTGATCCTATTCCAAGGGTATAACCAGCAGCATTACCTATAGCAATGTTAGATGAAAAATCATTTGAAGATAACATGGCACTAACACCCATGACTATATTAAGCATTCCTGTATCTCCACCAAAAGGTCCTGCACCTATTGCAAGGTTTTGACCTAAAGTAGCTTCATGTGCAGCACCTGCAAATGCACCTATAAATGTATTAAAACTTGATTGTAATTTTTCTCCTGATTTAGCACCTATGCAAGTATTTCTATTATCATCAGTAATAGCATCTCCTGCTGCATTACCTATAGCTAGATTCCAAGTTCCAGAAGTTAATTGCCTTAATGCTCTTGCACCAATTCCTACATTAAAAGCAGCACTTGTGGCTTTATTCATAGCCCAGTTACCTATGGCTATATTGTTATATTCTCTTGATTGTATTTGGAAGCTACCACCATCTGTGCCATCGCCAGTATCAGAAGCATTTGCTAATACTGGATTACCAGCATTATCTGTTGCGGTAAATGTAAATTGATTTCCTGTATCTCCGCCTATAATAGAAGTTATAGGATAAAGTTTATTGCTAAATGTTGTATTTGAACCACATAAAACTTCTGCATCTATATTTCCGCCAAGAGTAGGTTTACCAATTTTACCCTGGAAGTTACCAAGAATTTTAAAATTATCTCCAACTTTTAAATTTAACATTTCAGCAGTTAAACCTACAGTTCCAATGGTAACAGTAATAGTAGATGAACCATTTGAAGCTGATAGTGTTTCCCCAAGGCTGCCAAAGTTTACGTCATTTCTACCAGTTAATACTTCTGGTAAAGCTTTATAACCTATAGCAATATTATCGGATGCTGTCTGTGAGGTGTTATAAGAAGATACACCTATAGCTAAATTTCTGCTTCCTGTGGTGTTTGCTTTTAAAGAATGATAGCCAATACCTACATTGTAGTTACCAAGAGTATTTTGTTGTAAAGCATGATAACCAAGAGCAGTATGAAAAGTACCAGTAGTATTTAATTTTAGTGCTTCTAAACCTATCGCAACAATTCCTTCACCAGTAGTGTTAGCTTGTGCTGCACTTGCTCCTATTGCTGTATTACCAATAGATGTAGCATTTTGCAATGAACCATATCCTATTGCTGTAGAACCTGAACCTGATGTTGCTGATTTATATGCTTCTGCTCCTATAGCTACATTTAAAAGATTTGAACCAGTTGCAGCAGCACCTGCATTATCACCTAAGAAAACATTACCTGTTCCTAATGGAGAATTTCCATCTAACTTAATTGTGCCGCCATCTACAGATACATTGCCATTTACTGTAAGAGCTGTTATTGCAGAACCTGAACCTAATGCTGCACCATCTATTGTTCCGCCATTAATATCAGCAGAAGCAGCTGTTAAGTTTGTAAATACACCTGTGCCTGTAATATTTATATTAGCTAGTGAATCTTTAACACCAGCTCCAGCACCTGTTCCTTCTGTGTATATTGCAACGCTACCACCATTAGGTACGCTGACTGTACTTCCGCTTCCTTGCTTGAGTGTTAAAGCTTGTCCGCCTGTTGTAGCATTTTCTACAATCCAAAACTTTGAAACTGTATTTGGTCCTAATGTTACTTCTCTTGTAGCAGTTAAAGCTACTGATGTAATTTTAAGATGCATTGATCTTACACCATCAGTTGAAAAGTCAGGCATAGTAAAAGTTACATTACTATCTGCTCCCATGTTTTTAGTGCCGTAACCAAGAGCTGAACCAATTAGCTCAAGGTTAGTGTTAGTCGAAGCACCCCAGGTACCTGACTCGTCACCAGTATTTATTTCTTTTAATCTTAAATTGTTTACAAAAGTTGCCATATTAGTTTGGTATTATTGTCCAGTTAGGGTTTTGTGTATCGTTAATTCTTTGCCATATTAAAGGCGTATTTATATTTCCTGTGCCGCTAACGCCTGTTGGTATAACTGTAATTCCTGTTCCTGCTATTACATTAGCAGTTGTAAAGTTTAATAATGCAGATGCACCAGTTAAATTTACTTCTATTGGTAATTTAGAAACAATTCCTAATTGACTGGAAGCTCCATTACCACCAGCTATTACAGTTACATCTGCCACTATGCAATCCTTATAATCGCATTGGCAGCATCTGCTGGAGGAAACTGAATAGTAAAGTCTCCTGAAGAACTGCTTTTATCTGTACCAAAAGCAAGAACACAAACTGCCTTGTTAGCTGCACTTGTGTTATATATTAATGCTCCATTAGCTGTGATGCTAGAACTTCCAAAAGTTAAATCGTTAAAATCACAGACAGCAGTAGAGCCATCTAATACAGGTGTAACGCTTGTTAATGCACCACCACCTGCTGCATATCCTGTTCCTGATACTTCATTAGTAACAGAGTATACAGTTGTAGCAGCACCTAAAGTAGCAGAGCTTGTATACAATGCTAATTTAAAATTATGCGTACCTGCTGAAAAATTATGTGTAGCTGTTAAGATTTCGTTCTTAAAAGAGTTACACATTGCTTGTGCTATAGCCATTTAAAGCCTCCTTATAATATCAGCCATATCTTTATGACCTTGTTTATCTAACAATCCTGCAACAGTAGCTCTATCACTTTGAATTGCTTGTTTTATATAAAATAATAATAATGCTTGTATGCTATCTTTAAAAGCTTTTGCTTGCTCTTTTACAATAGGATCAGCATTTTCACTCACAGAAAGTAATCTTTCCATAACTCTGTCAACCCAAAATTGAGGGTCATGTCCTTTATTATTAGTGGTATGTACTTGTACATCCATTACTTCTGTTTGTGTTTGTAACATTAATTAGGTCTCCTTCTTACTGGTCCTGATCTGAAGTTATCTTTAGTGTCTTTACCTTCTCCAATATTTTTTAATCTGTCTATTGCAGATTCAAATCGTTGTTGATAATTCTGCATAATATCTGGAGAGCCTTTCATAAATGTATAAGCTTCTGTTAAAGCTCCATATAATAATGCATTAGGTGCATTTGTTCCTAACCAAGATGTTCCGTCTGATGAAACAGTAATAGAGTCTGGTCTATAAAAATAACTAAACTCAAATCTAAAATCAGCATTAGGCGTAGGTGCCATAATCATAGAATCTTCATCAAACAATGAATAATATTTCGGCACTCCTACTGTATTAGCATCAGGATAAGACTCTCTAATAAAAGGTAAATCTCTAAACATTAAATGTTCTAAGCCAGAATTATCTACAGCTAAAGAAAATGGAGCTATAAAATCTGATGGCGTAGAAAGAAACTCATTACCTGCTGTAGATGTTCCTGTTACATTCTTTTTAAATGCAGGCAAGTTTACTTTTTTAAAAATTCTTTCTTCTGATTGTTGTATAAAACGATCAAGATTATTTACAAATAATGTTTCAGTATTGTTTGTGTAGTCTTGAATAGCTTGCTTTAAAGTTGTATATGTAAAACTCATGTTACTATTGTTACACTCCCTACTTTACTTTCTATTGGTTGGGTAAATACTGCTACAGTATATAAACTTCTAAAGTCTCCTCTGTCTGGTCTTGGATCAAATAATCCTTGTGGGTCAGCAACAACATCTCTACCTAACTGATACTGAGGATTATCTGGGTCTAAACAAGAAGAACATACACGCAAACCATTTCTAGTTTCATTTTGCACTTCATACTTTAATTCATTTAATAGATAACTAAATCCGCATCTATCACATTCTCCTAGAGCTTTTGTACCTTTAGCATATGCCATTAATATATCCTTAAGTTTGGCACTAATTTTAAATTAGCTCTTTCTCTTTGTGAATCTGCTACTTCATTCCACAGCTCATCATATCTCATTTTTAACATTGGTACTCTTTCATTAGACTCTGGTCTTTTGCAAGCAATGCTATAAGCAAGTGCATGTGTCAAACATGGTAAGTAACTAATAGGTATATCAGCATTATTAGATGCGGGTTTTCCTGTGTCTTCTATTCTAGCTATATAGTCAAAAACTAATGTATAAGTTTCTGCATTATCAGGTGTAGCCCACAATACTAAGTTGTTAGTTGAACTAGACTTTTGTACATAAAACTGTGTAGGTCTGGATTTTAATAATTTATTAGCTATATGACTATATTGTGTTCTTGATATTCTTGTTAGCCTAGTATCTTTTTGATTATCAACATTTCCAGAATCTGTTCTTAAAGATATATCTATAACTTCTAATGCATCTGTTGGTAAAGGATATGATGCTTGTCCTTCTGTTAAAGTTTGTGTACCAGTAACTACTGTAAATAAATTAAGTCCTTTGTTCTGCCATTCAAGAAAAATTAAATCAAGCGATCTTTTGGCACTACGATAATCGTAACCACTACGCATTTCAAGACCAGCAAGATCATAAGCTTCTTCCATGATATCGCCAAGGTCTAATGTAAATGTAGTTGTTCCACTTGTAGCCATTACTTACCTACTTTTTTTATAGCTTTATTATGAGCTTTATTAAAACTCTTTCCAGCTTTCATTTCATCTTTCATAAGTTTCATATGTCCTTTACTATGATGCGGAGAATGTTTCTTTAATTTTTTTTCTTGAGCTTTGGTTAAACCACCAGTTTTCATAAAGCCTATTTTATTACGAGCAGTTTTAGGCAACTGTTTTAAACCTTTGCCTTTATTTCCTGCTGGTATTGGTTTTAAATCTTTTTTCATTTTAGTTCCTTTTGCTGGAGCACTCTCAGTCATTTTACTAAAGTTTGCTCTGGACATTACCATTTTACTTTATCCGCCCAATATGCTGCTGACATTTTTCCTTTTCTAATGTTCTTGCCATGTCGTGCTTTAAAAGATTTACGTTTTGCTTTCATACGAGCAGACTCACCCTTCTTAGGTTTACCTGCTGTCTTTGCACCCTTTTGTCCGAACCTAATAGTTTTAACTTTGTCGCCTTCTTTGGCAACAACTATATGAGATTTCTTTGGGTGGTTTGGAGTACGTTTAGGTTTATTGTAACCAGAAACACCTGCTCGTTTAAGACGAGAGTCTTTCTTAGCTCTTCCCATGGTTTTTAGGTTTTGCCGCCACCATAAAGTCTTTTGACTCTATCTTGCTCCATCTCAACCATTTTGCCGTCCTTCATTCCAGGTCTTTTACCCATCTCAATAGCTCTACCCATTGAATAGTTCATACCTTTCATTTTAGTTTTTTTACCATGACCATACATAGGTTTTTTCATCATCATTTTACCTGGCATTATTTTGCTCCTTTTTTAGTTACTTTCTTTTTTGCAACAGCTTTCTTTTTTACTGCTGCTTTCTTCTTAGGTGCTTTACCAGAAGCATAAGCTTCATTTATATTAGGTGTAGATAAGTCATCTCCAACTAATTGTCCTTTATCGTTTCTAGCTCTTACACCATTAAGATCATTTACTTTTGCTTGAGCATCCACTAAGTCTGGGTCAGGTCCAAAAACTGAGTTCCAGATACCATCTTCTCCTTGCTCTAGTACATAATACTGAGGTGGGAAGCCTGCTCCGTATATAATATATTTATCCATAATTTCTCCTATGCTTTTGTTAAGGTTAATATAACTGTGTATGTATTTCCAGCACTTGCACTTGCAGTAGTAAAACTAATATTACCTGTTTTATTAGTTGTAGTATTAGGTATACCGCTATAATCTCTCAAGTCCATATCACCTAAATCATCTTCTTTTAATTTAGCTATAAAACCTGCTGTGCCTGATGATACAGAAAAGTTTAAAGTTACAGCCATACCATGTAAATAAAATTGCACTCTTTGCAAAGCTACTTCTGTACAAGGTTGACCATTAGCTAACTTGCTTAAGTTACCTACTATGACCTTATCAACTGCTGATTCACCTGTACCATCACTAATGTTTGTAAATTTAATTACAGCATTTCTTGGTCCATCTTGAATAATTTGTGTTGTTACTGCATCTGCCATTATTCAATCTCCTCTGCTTCAAATGATTGACTTGATTCTACATTAGCTTTAATCCACTCAACAGCAGCATCTTTATTAGCTGCTTCATGTTCTTTTCTAACTCTAGTACCTTCTTTTACAATTATTTTTACTTTAGCCATTAGTAACTCCCTTTTGGTTTTTCTGCTGCTAGATAAACATAGTCAACATCCATTGATTGTGAAATAGCACTGGTAGCATTAGCAATGCCAAACCAAGGAGAGAAGCCATTATTCTCAGCAACATTTAATACTGCTCCTGCTGTTCCTATAGCAGGGTTAGCTTCTGATATTCCAGACCAACCATTATCAAATGGTACCCTGCCGCTTATGCTACTTACTGTATGAATAATTTGATTGTCATACAGCCAAACAAATTCTTTAGCTGTTCCTCCTGGGTTAGTTAGATTATTTCCTTTTAAACCAGTTCCTGGTTTAGCGTCTCTATAAACAATAGAAAGTGTATGATAATTACCATCACCAATATTATCCATTTTTGGTAAAAATACACTGCTGCCGCCTCCTAAATTACCTGCAAAAGCTGTATTACCATATACTGTTGCAGAGTTTTCATTGTGTGCTACTCCAGTAAACTGTCCAGTAAATGCTAAAAATGGAAATGAATTAGCTGTCTGTGTTGGTAGTATTAAACCTATTACTGGATAACCTTCAGGATTTTTATTACCTGTATTTGCCGCATCATTGTTCATTTTAAATCTATATTTAAAAACAAAATTTGTTTCGCCATTTACTATAGAATTCCAATTTCCTACTTTTGTAGCTTCGCCAGCTTTCCATGCTAAACATGTAGCACTACTACCACCAGCATCAGTTGTTAGTCTAATAACTCCATTAGCTTCACCTACTACTTGTGCAGCAGTATTAGAACCTCCTATATCTCCTTTTTCATAAAACTTTGTATCGTATGAATCAAAATCATCAAACCATTCTTGACATTTTCCTGGAAAAGGAATTTTAATAATATCTCCAATAGGATGCTCGTTGCCATCTCCTATATTTGTAAAACCTTGTTTAAAGTTAGTTGCCATTATCTCTCCTGAATTATTGTCATACTATCTACTGTTAGTATGCATTGATTGCCTGTGTTAGAACGATTTGCTATAGCAATAAAAGGTGTCATTGGTTGTGCTGGTGGTAGTAGTGCTACATGTTTAGCATGGAAAGCTGGCGACTGGTAATGAGCCGTCAGTATTTCCATCATTTACACAGTTAACCCATTTTTTTGCAGGACCTACGTCTCCAACTTCATCTACCATGTAACAGTTTAGTAGTGGTCCTTTAATACCAATATCAGAACCTTTAAACCCACCACCATATGTGTCACGCCAAGGAGTTCCATTAGAACCTTTTGATGGTCCTGGTAATCTATTACTTGCTGATCTTTGTGGATATCTACTTGTTAAAGCAATAGTCATGTATCTATCTGTAGCTAAACTTATTGGTGTTTGTCCGCCTGGTCCTACTGGTCTAATGCCTGAACCTGTTTCTGCAACCATATAAAATACATAATCGCCACCAAAAATACTATTAAAAAATGGTGGAATTTCTGCTATATAAGATGATGCATTTGTAGCCCATGAGTTTGCTACTCCTGCTAGTCCAGCTACTTTGCTGCCTTCAAACAATCCAATACCTACATGGGTATTTGTAAAGCTAACTCCTGTACCAGATATTTTAAATCTAGCTTGCATATGAAAGTATTTGTCTTTACTAAATTGAAATGGATTTACAGATGCTCCACCTGCTGTTGCACCTTTCCATGCTAATTTAGTGCAATCTCCATTAGCATTATCTGTTTTAACAATTAGCTCTCCGCCTTTTTTATCGCCTAACTCTACTGAGCCTGCTGCTGAACCTGCTTCTG
>CAACVC010000120.1_pt1 | contig 17612 bp, 14 predicted proteins | sample 2381761 | NCBI WGS metagenome assembly CAACVC01 (sample SAMEA5211966, study PRJEB30684) | marine metagenome | biome: Marine; feature: Epipelagic; material: Water | collected 2015-10-15 | depth 45 m
AAAAACTTATTTTCTGGTAAATTTTTCTCAAAATCATCATCTAAACCATATAGCATATTGGCTAATTTCTGAGCACCAATAATAGCTGCTGGTTCAACACCCCTTTTTAAATAGTCCTCATATCCTTCAAAAAAAGGTTTGTTAGTCTCTTTATACACCACACAAGACGATACTAAGAAATTAAATTTAGCGTTATCGGCCTGTCCTTCTGCAGTATGGGCGTCTAAAGTGGTTCTTTCTGTAATTAATTCTTTTAAATCATTTCTTAACTTCTGCATCTCTAATGCCTGTGTTTTCTTTCTCTTTCTAGAATGTTTTTTTGTATGGTTTGATATTCTGTTTCTTTCTTGTCATCCCACAATTTTTGATCTTTCATAACATCTTCAAGTCTAGCCCTAACAATAGATCCAGAATTTAAAGCGTCAGAAAAAGCTCTATTATAAGCTTTCTGGCTTTCTCTTTGATTTTTAGGAGAAGGAGACTTGACCGTAAGCTCAACCTCGTTGCCTTCGTATACAACCTTAAAATTATTGTCATCCATTATTCGATCTCCTTTGTTGATCTTCTACATAAAACTTATATTCGTACCTATTATCATCCACCCGCAATATATCGTCTACTTCATCCAATCCTTTTCTAATATGAAAATTACCATGATTAAGTATTTCGTTTCTTAGTTCATCCCACAAAACTCTAAACTCTTCTTCTCTTGCTGTGAGATTGTCTTTACCATGACCCCACAAATAGCCAAAATAATCTTCTATCCTAGCCAAACTTCCTATCATAACTGTTTTAAATCTGGTTTCTATAGTGTGTATTAAAAACTTTTTGTGTTTATTCATTTTTTTTATGCTCTTGTAGTATTGCTTCTTTCATAGCAGGAATATCAGACCACTCTACTTTATTAGAATCTTGGTCTTTAACAAACGTATTCATTCTATTAATCTGTGATCTTGTTAACGGATCGTTTAGTGACATAATGTCTTTTATTTCTTCTGGACTCGAAGCCATAACAAAAACCTCTCCCGCTTCTTTGTTTTGCAAAGTACTCTCTATGTCTTTTGTTTTTTGTTTCTTTTCAAACTCTCTATTTTCATGTAGAATCCAACCATCTAAAGCATCTGAATCTCGTAATATATCGTCACTGGGACAATTGGGGTGCTGTCTAACATTATCTATTAATTGACTAGCACTAATCAACATCCTTTGTTCCGTATTACATTTTATAATAGGTTTATTAAAAACTTCAGCTTTTGCACTTTCCCAAAGACTTTTCCAAGAACTATTATGAACAATTTTCCGAACATCCTGTATTGTTAAATCTTTTGTTAAATTGGAAATTTTTTGAAGATAATACAGCTCATTCTTTTTGTTGTATTTAAAAAACAACTGTTTCTTATAATACACCGTATTTTTGATAATATGTCTATTTTTCATGATAGTAGCATAAGACTCTTTAGTGTGTTCATAGTATGTATATCTTTGGTAATGTAGTGTTGAGATCTCTGTATTTATCTCTTCTAATTTTTCTTTAATTAATTTTCTGGTGTCTGTCAACGCATAATGTTTGTATAAATTTTCTTTTAGTTTTTCTACATCTTTTAACAAAATATCTAATTCTTTTTCTTTATCTGAACTCCATATGTTTTGCACATTAAGTATGAACATTCTTTTTTGTTCATCTAACCAAGCATCTTTATCATCAAATCGTAAATCTTCTAATAATTCATTATAAAATAAACTAGCTCTGTTTTCTATATCTATAGAAGGTAAGCAAACCCTAAGATTGTATTTACCAACCTTAATAGGATAATATCCATTTAATATTCGTGATAATATTTTTGTTTCATCCACTATTCTCAATCTCAAATCCATTATAACATGTATAATTATATGTAATCTCTACATTGCCTCCACCAGCATCTCCTCCACCATAAACCATTCCTTGAAAATAACAATTATTTACATTAAACTTAATACCATTACACATTTCAACAAAAAAGTTATTACTATATGCTGGATTAAGATAATCGCCGCTACAATCATTCATTGTTACATCAATTAACCTGTCGTAATTAGAACTCTTGATTGCAGAAATAGTAAAAGATAAATTGGTTTCAACAGGAGTGATAACATAACTGTATTTGGGGTCTATGTAGCCTTTAGCAAATTGTTCCACAGGCTGTCTACTAAAAGAAGTCTGTATATCAAAACCTGTTAAATTCCCTGGCCCGCTCATGTTTGTGCTCTTAACGTGCTGTCGTGCCGATATACCCTCGCTACCCCCACCTACAAATCCTACTGGGCGTAAAGTAGGCAATACGTCTGTTGCATCTTGCTGAATAATATCAAGACCACAAAATGATCCACTACCCATTGATCTACTGTAGCTTACGAAATCTATGCTTTCTGTAAGATTAGAGTCTGTACTTAAAGAATATGCAGCACTACTAATAAAAGCGCCAGAAAATGATATAATATTAGGTTCTGTACGTCCGGAGTACTCTACGGTATTGCCTATAAAACCAGCAACTTCGTCACCAATAAATAAACATAGATTTTTTCTACGTGTAGGGTCTATATTATCAGTTATCGTTCCTGAATATATAGTTCTATCATTGCCACCCAAGATTTTAGTAACAGAAACTGTAACACTAGGGCTGTCTTGAGATACATAGCTCCCTATGCTGCCAAAAATATCATTAGTGTATGTTTTAATATCACTATTCGTACTAATATTTTGTAAACCTCTCAAGAGCTTGCCGTCTAAAGCAAGCCCCTGACAGGCATAAAAAATTCTATTTCCCATCAAAAAATCCTATAGTCTAAAATTAAAAATTAACCGGGATCAACGACTCCAAAATTAGGAGACTTAGGATGAAGCTCATTGTAGATGGTATATGAGAATGTTAGGTTCGCATTACCTCCACCAGTGTCACCACCACCGAAGGCTACACTAGTAAGAGTAGCATTATTCAAGTCAAACTCATACACTCCACTGCCTCTACTATCGCAAAGATGCAACGAAACATTTTCTTTCCCAAGATTAAGCCCTGAGCACGCTTCGTTAGGAACATCAATTTGTAGAGTATCAAGACTAGTTGCAATAACTTCGATATCCATACTAATTTCAAGAGGGAAATTAACATATCTATGGAATTCTTTAAACTGGCCTAATTTATACATCGATTCACGACCAAGGTCAGCACTAATACTGACACTACTAATTTGATTACCTACAGCAGTTGGAAGGGCTGAAGTATCTGCAATCTTCATATTCTGTCTTCTTAGAACAGTTTGACGACTTGCATTACCAGCAGCTGGCGTTGCTAATCCACTTGATCCTGCAACCTTACTCAAACCAACAAAACCTACTTCTTCTGTAAAGTCACCATCAACAGCGAAGTTGTAACTGAGGTTAGAAAGGTAAATAGGATCACAAATAATACTAGTATAGGTGTTAGCAGCATCCCCAATTACACTCTTTGTATCTGAACCAACACTAAATTGTACTCTACTAACAGCATCAGCTGTATTAACAATACTGCCTGCACCGCAAGCAAGATTATAAATCAAAGGTCCGCCATCCAGAGATTTAGTTATACTTACTTCTACACTAGGATCACCCACAACATTATCATAAACAGCTAAGCGACCTAATTGGAAAACTTGTTCGATATTAAAATTTGTATTCATGGTTACGCTTTGAGCGCCAGTAACTACTGTGGGACTTGTATTCCCACTAAGACCGACAGCTACACCCTGAGAAGCGTAATACACTCTTTTGTTTGCCATAATTATCTCCGATATAACTTAAAATTGTGAAGGTGGTAGACTTGATGTACTATACACCATTTTTATTAAACTATTATGATTTCAGCAGTTACTCTAATATTACACTCAAAAAGGTCAGGATTAACTGATTCTACTTCTGAAACCACCATATTTTTCAAAAAGCATGTGTTCCAAGTATAATTATTAACCATATTATCATAAGATATACGGCTATCATTTAATGTACCGTCTACATTTAACCAATATTTGTTGTTTTTTACTAGCGCATCCATGTCATAAAAAGGTAACACTTTGTCTTCTTGTAGTCTTAAGATATCAGTAATATTATTCCTATCTGTATAATTATTAGCAATAATATGTAATATAAAGTCTTGATCTATCCTGAGTGATTTATCTCCTAATCTGTAGGGTTTAGAAATGCCTCTAGGTACAGTTTCGATTATCACAGCAGGAAATTGCACTCTTTGTTGGGCAGGAATAGCGAAATCGCCTTTGTCTCTGGTTTTCTGGTGTGCTTCATTATCGTTGGAATTATATTGCAACTGCTGCCACCATTTAGCGTCTACATAATTATATACCTGAACCCATCGGTAAGAATAGCTCATTTGTACATCTAAATTTGTAGACTGTCTATTAGTAAAAACAATTCGACTATTTTTATAGTCTAACTTGTAAGCATAAGTACCCGATGTATTTAATCCATAAAAAGTACTACCTATATATATACCACTAATCATAATAGCCTGATGGTTATCAATATCTAAACCACTCTCATGAACCCAATCTTTTCTAGCAGGTTGCCAAATTTGACCTTTATTAAAGTTTGGATTATCTACAGGATATAACTTATATAAGCCGTTGTTGTGGATGTTCTGGACGGGTCTGTGGATGTTTACAAAGCCACCAGCATTAAGAAAGCCGGAGTCTAAATAAGACTTAATATTCATTTCTAACTGATTAATTAGAAAGTTTTGACCTATGTTGTCAACACCATAAAACTTACTCATAATTTAACCGCTTTTTCAACAGCTTTATTGATTTCTTCTGATACACTATCTAATACACGAGTGACCCAATTATTGGTAGGATTACCAGAAAATTGACTAGGGACTTTCCATTTAGCTCCTACAACTTTTTTCATGACCGCTCCACCAGTTCTAGAATTAGGATTAGGAGCCAAGTATATTTCATAATCTTTAATTATAGTTTTGTCTCCCAGTAATAGTAACCATTCTAACCAAGGTAATGTCTGCCCTTTTGCAGTTTCTACTTGACTAGCAGACAGGTTCAATACATCACTATAGTTTGCATTAATCATAGAAATTTCTAATCTTCCAGATATTTGACTACCCTTGACTTTTGGGGGATCGAACCTAACTTCTAATTTATCCCAAACATTTAGTATTTGTTCTACACTAGAAACAGGACTACTTAATCCAAACTGATATTTTAAATCACCAGATATGAGAGATCTATATTCTACGCTAGATAAGAAACCTTGTTTAACAATTTTTCTGATCTCTGGTTGTAGCTTCCTAGATATTTTATCCATGTGTTTTTTTACATCTGACAAAATACTTTTTAATATTTGGTTTACAATATCGTTAGTAGACTCTAATACTCTGGCATTAATTTGCATTAAGCACTTCTTTCCCAATTAGTAAAGATATAACGATTATCTCCCAATCCCACAGGTTGTGGCTCACTTACTCTAGTAAATTTATTTTGTGCATAACTAGTAATATTTGTGTCTACAATAATATGGCTTGATGTCACCAAATCTGTATACATACTAATAGGAGTAATGGTTTGCATATCTCCAACAGGAATATTAACATTACCAGCATTAATAAACTTTTTACTATCTAATATTACTGTAATATGGCTAGGTTTACTATATGAGGTAGGAAAAGATCCTACTCCATGACAGACAGGACATATATGGCCTTCTGGAAACCATATGTATGCTCCAGAAGCAACTTCTTCAGAAACTGGCGCAGGGAAATAATTTTCTCCAGAACAATGTGTATTATATGTTTCTCTAAATGTACTTAATATACGACCATCACAATGGGTGTCAATAAAAGCATCAATGGCGTCTGTTCTGTTAAAACAATGATCATTTGCAAAACCACACAATAATTCTTCTTCACCCCATGAACTATTGTTATTTCTAACGCTAATATCAAGACCATTAAAACTAGAGATAAGACCACTAAATGTAGCACTTATGGCATTACTACCCAAGCTTAAAGAGCTGTCTCTAGATATGTGTGCAGTATTGCTATTATAAAAAAGACCACTAGCAGTAGAACTTACTCCACTACTAATAATATTCTGTAGTATTTGATAAGAATTTTCAGCAGAACCTGAGTTTCCACTGTCTCTAACAAGGAGCTTATTGGTGTGTATTCTCGAAGAAAAAGTAAGACCATCATCAAAAAATCCACTAGGATATACGACCTGAAAACTTAAAGGGTGTTGCACATCTAAAAAGAACACCAAGCTGCTTGGAAATGCTGCTCTAAACAAAGTCATTCCACTCATCTGAATGTCTTGATTGCCACTACTGTAATAATTACTATTTTCGTCTATATAGAATACAAACATATCTTCTGGAACTCCTCCAGAAGCTTTGATTTCAAGATCAGGAGCTAATGTAGGTTTAGAATATCTGCTAGTCGATCTGCCTGTAATTGGATTAATAACACAATTAGGACAACCTGAACCAACAGGATCTTCAAAAACAACAGAACAAGGAACAGCTAGTCCAGTAGAAGAAACTAAGCTATCCATCATGTTATTGTATAAATTTTTAACAGCACTGAGGTCGATCATGAATAAAAATTCCTAAATCTAGAATGATCTCTATTCATAGAACTAGGATCAAAATTGTTGCCAACAAAAGGACTAAGTACAGCATTTATATAATTTTGGGCATTTCCAATCTCATACTCCATTCTCAATTTTTCATACATAGCACAAGGGCCTTTGTCTAAAATTTCTTTATAGCCTTTTAAATTGCCAGCAACAGAAACGTTTGCAGCACCCAATCCTGCACGAATGCCTTCTGATGCGGCTTTAGTTCTGAATGTACTTTGGTCTAATATGCAGGCAGACTTTAAAGCAACAAACGTGATGAATGCTTCGTCTCTATTTTGAGATAAAGAGGGGTCTGGACTTATATCTAAATTTAGAATATCACAACTGTATTCTGTATCAAGATTTATTTCTCTAGTTACATATTGACCAGCGACAATAATTACTTGTTGCAATCTGTCATCACTATATGTTGGATTATCAGCAAGATCATTTATCCAAACTCTAACAATGAGAGGTATTTCTAATATCCATTGAGTTGACATGATTATTACCTTAAGGAGTTGAAATTACGTTAATTGAACCACCGATTGCTGCTGAAGAATCTTGCCACCTATAATAATATGTGCCAGTATTGCCAACACCAGGATTCCATTTTATGATACCGCTATTTATAACATTATTCAATAGTGTACCAACTTGTATACCACTATATGGGAATACACTATTGTCAGGAGTTAAGAACAGAGTAAATCTAGCTCCAAGATTTGTAAAAGTCTTAGCACCTACGTCAAAAGAAATAATGTCTGTATCATATATAGAAATGTTGGGATTTGTAGCAGGTAAAGAGGTATCTGCTCTGTCTAAATTATCATTAGTTGTAGTCTCATCATTTTTATAAGACATTTGCCAAGAAGATACAGTACCCACAGAACCAAAAGGAAGGGCTGTTAATGCTATAGTTGCAGATATGGTGGGTTTGTTGGTTTTTAATAATTTAAAATTACCATTTCTTTTAATGATTTGCACCCCTGTGCCAGATTGGGCAATATCTGTGGTGATGCCAGTAGGTGATGGACTAAAAAAATTAACCATAATATCTCCATGATGTGTTTAATCATATATACACTATTTACAGGGTATTTAGCTCCTCTATAGTATTTGCATTATTAATAGCTGTTCTTTTTGCAGAATCTTGCGAACTTAATACTGCTCTAGCTTGTCCGTATTGCAACATCAGACCCGTTAAGTCTGCTAGATTAAAAGCGTGAGATTCTCCTGATTTGTCTACCACAAATACAGGATCTGTAATGCCCATACCAGCAGCTTCTTTTGCAAGCACAAAGTTTCCATTAAGCAACGCTACATCAGCAATATCGATACCTAAACTCCAACCATATGGGGTTTCCCAGCCAGCTTCTAATATTGTCTTCCACTCTTCATCTACTTCTTCTAGTTTTTCTAGCTTTGCTTTTTCTAGGGGCCAAGATTCTATAATAGCATTAACTTGATCTAATTGTTCTTGAGTTGGATCATTTATATAGTCTACTCTATAAGTACCATCACCGTTATCAGCAACACCGTGAATAGGCAGCATGTTAGCTATTGATTCGTGTAAAACTTGTAAAGTGTCTAACATTGTAAATACGCCTCTACTTCAGTATTATTTGACTTGCCATAAGTTGTTAATCCGTATTCCATAGCTTGAATAAAATGATATCCAGCATCTACATACATCCAATGCGACACTAAAGAACTAGTGTATCCGGCGGTAGTTATTCCGTTATGACCGGTCAGATTATTACCCGGAATTTCTGAAATAGTAGTACCATCTAAAGCAAATGTATTATACTGATATCTCTGATGGGTCATTTGAGCAATTAGCATCCCATGTGTTAATCCTACAACAAACAAAAATCTTGTCTCACCAACAGTAGTATTGTTATTCCACGGTCTCCAAGTATTTGTAGTATATGTATGATCTCCTGAATCGGTTGCATGAGACAATTTCTTAACTTGATTATAGTAACTCCAAACAAAACGTCTTGTTACACTATCCTCACACTGACCCGTAGTAGCAGTTGTTCTTATAGTTCCAAGATATCTTCTGGTTGCAGCACCGTTTTTAACATACACACCATCTTGAGTAGTAAGAGCTGTCGCTCTAGTAGTGTCGTTTGTCCATACAAGTGATTCTAATACTGGGGTACCTCCAGTTGCATGAACAAAAATATCAAAGTTTTTATCAGCGGTATACCCACTAAGAGATAATTCTAATTGATTAAAGGTATGTCCATTCCATTCACTGCCATTATACAAAGCTACATTATTGCTTATATGTGGAGTAAAGTATAGTTTTGTCTGTGCAGTTAGTCCACTTGTCGATACTGGGACACCACTTTCTAAGGTGAGTCTACCACCAACAGTTTCTGTAGTAACTAGATTACCAATATTCTCACTAGTTCTATTAATGGTAAGAGTTCCATTACCACTATCATATATTAGATTAATGCCACTACCGGCTTGTATTTCTGTGTTAAGTAGTGTGCTGTCTGAAACATTAATGACAGTACTATCTCCTCCGCTCAGAACTATACCGGAACCTGCTGTGTATGTTTTGCCTGCATTAGCATCTACATACGCTTTAACAGATTGTTGTGTGGGAACTTTAGTAGCTAAGTTAGAAGACATATTATCTTCATCTACAACAAAACTCATAGAGGCAGTAGAAGTATCGCTATTCATGACCGCACCAGCTGCATCAACATTACCGCTATCTGTAACATCCGCTGCAGTTTCTATTCCGTCTAATTTGCTATGATCTGCTGTTGTAAAATTCTCGTCTGTTTGAGAAGCGACAATAAAATTTAATTTACCAGTTCCGTCACCAGCATCATTATAGGTGACAGCAATACCTGACTCAACATTACTACTCACCATATTCCCAACAATGTCCTGTACTTGTTCGGTGGTAAGTTGTCCACCACCACCACCAGTACCAGTTGCAACAGCAGTTGTTATTCCTGTAACATGACCGTTGCTGTCTAGCAGTATGTCCTGTATAAAGGTATTATTGCTATTGTCAGATGAACTAGCACCACTAATGTCAGGGTGGCCTGTAATATAACCTATCGAAGCATGATTTCCCCAGCCGTGTGCAGTATTCCAGTTAGTAGAGTTTCCTCCATTAGCTGTAATAATACCACTAACATGTAATTTTGTTGATGGGGTAGCTATACCGATACCAATTCTATCCTCACCAGCATCAAGCCTAAAGAGATTGGCGTCACCAGTGCCTTCCATTCTAATATCTCTATTAGAACCAGCTTCATTGAATACAGTTGAAACACCACCAGCACCAACATCCGATATTTTTATGCCACCTTCACCAGCATTGCCGCCAGGACGTAAGTAAACAGAACCGCCGTCTTTAGCACTAATGTAAGTATCTGTGCCGTCGCTGATTATCATATAGTCAGTACTCATGTTATAGTCGCTGTGTTTCATGCCAGCAAATTTAACATTAGCACCTAAAGCACAATCGCCAATATGAATACCAGAACCACCAGTATCTTCTACCAGCAACCCACACACGCCATCTGAATGTACAAACCTACCCGTACCAATAACGTCAAGTTTGTAAGCAGGAGTATTCGTTCCGATACCAATATTACCAGCAAAATAATTATTAGCATGACTGTTATTTTCATAAATACCATATGTGTTAGTTGTGCCTGTAGGTAGCGTCTTCAACCAAATACCATATACATTGCCTACACTCCCTGTAGAATTAATGGTAGTTCTATGTCCTACAAGTGTGGTAGTAGAAGGAACTTCTATGTTAGTGTCGTATCCATAGACAGCATTGACACTACCAGTAGAAGATATATTAAGGTCTGTTTGATGTGCTTTAGCTCTAAACAAAACTCCATTATTGGACACATTCACTTGTGTATGATCAGCTAAATAATCATTACCAATATTGTTCTGACCTGCTGCAAGACTATAAGTACCAGAAACATTAATCAAACTTACATCGGAACCTGTGGGGGTATCTTTATCAGCACGAACCAACAACGACCCTATAATGTTTTTGCTATTAACGTCTAAGTCACCACCAAGCTTGGGTGCAGTATCTTCTATAACACCTGTGATGTAGCTGGCATCATTGTTAAGTAAACTTACATTATCACCACTATGCAGAACTACGTCAAAATTGCCTGTAAGACTAACTCCATCATTTCTGTTTAGAATTAAGTTTCTGTCACCTGTACTATATATAACACTACTAGTAAAAGTATTGGTATCAGACGGAATTGCATCTATTTGACTTTGTAAATATCCTGAAACACTAGATAGTTCGCCTGTTGTAGCATAAAGCGTGGAGTGATCTCCCCAGCTATATGCTTGGCTCCATTGTCCAGTTTGTATAGATGTTATATTATACGCTACTGATCCTGTAAAAATAGGATCTGTTTCATTAGTTAGTGCAGTACCTGTAAATGCTGTTAATTGTCTACTACCATCTGTAAACAAAATACCACTAGACCCAACCGAAAATGATGGATGATTAGTACTAACAGTAATTCTTAGTTGTGAGTTTTTAAAATTTGGTGTTGTCATAATTATTTAACAAGGAACAAGGTTAATAGGAATATCAGTACCGCTACAATAACCAAAATACAAATCGTTGAATGGCCAAGAAAAACTTAGTACAGATGATGCGCCAGTACCTGTTTTACTAGCAAACCTTAAGTTTCTACAAGTCCAATCTCTTAGAGCATCAGCAGATGGCTGTCGAGTAATTAAATATCTGTCATTTACACCAGCAGCAGAGGCGTCATACCACACACCACTAATAACAGGAACTGCTCGATTACCCCATCTTTGTGCTGCATACCAGAGACTAAAAGTGGTTTTCCCAGGAAAGTCGTTATTATATGCTTCTGTGCCTTCAGTGCTGCTGTAGGGTCTATCAATATCTATAGTTACACCCCACTCCTGTTCAGTTAAGTCTGTAGCATAACTATTAACACTATTTATACTCAACAGGTTTAATCCTGCAGTGTTGCAGCTAGGACTGTAAGTGCTAAGAGCTTCAAACTTAATATCTTCTGTTGGTGAAAGACTATAAAATGATGTATCCACCTCTCTACAACTAACAGTAAAATTTAAGCCAACTTCCATTGGTATTTTTAGAGTATCAGTACTACAAATACGAGGAATGTCTGGACACTGTTTAGCAAACTCTCCAGCACCACAATTCCAAGGAGGAGAACCTCCACAATCTATAGCATCATAAGCGCCACTAGTCCAAACAACACCACTACCATAAATAGTCTCTAATTCTGAACAACCCTTTTCATTATCTGTTTCATGTATAAGATCTAATACGTCACATATATCTTCTGGCGGCAATCCAGAGATTGCATCATCTGAACGATTACCTCCATAATTTGTTGCGTCTAATCCGAGTAAATGAGGATACCACTGAACCCATGCCTGTCCGTAAAGAGCAGATCTATAATTAGGCGTAACAGTAACATGACCCTTTTCTTCATCAGAACTTGCGGAGTGAGGTACAGGAAGAGGTCCAGTAAAGTTCGGATAATCATCCCAAGCATACATACCATAATCACGAGATAAAAGCTTTTGAGTTGAGTCATACTGATGGATTTTTTGTATTGCTGCATGACAAGAACTAGTAGTATAATAATATTCTCCAAAAGGTTTATACGCAGCACCACCCATCGAACCAGGTCTGTTATCTCCATACAAAAACGGAGGAGCTGTAGGAGGATAAACACCTGTTTCTTGAATAGGACTATTATCATAATGTATAGGTAGATCGCTATATCCGGCAGCAGAATACCAAGCTATATCATATCTAGCTCCATTGGGTGAGCCTGCAGCCTCCCATAATTCTTTAGCTCTTTTAAGACACGACTGTGGACCAGCCTTGCTAATATTTTCGCCGTAAACACTAGAAGTACCTAAACTTACTGGATAAGGACGAACATAGGTCAACTGTTCTCCACCCACGGCTTCATTACAATAGTTACCATTACTACTTGCGTCACCTAAACTCCCATACAAAAATGTACCATCAGGCCATTCATATCCAACTGCTCCAGAGTCAGTATCACCATCAACATATGCACTACCAACACCACTAGGCACTGCACTGGCTGTAGAAAAAGCAGATAAAGCTTGAGTTATTTCTAAATAAAATGTTGGAGAAACACTACCCCATTCAGCAAAATTACTAATCCCGTCTCCATCACTATCACTATGATGAGAACCCAAACCATAACAATATGCTGTATATGAAAGTCCAGCACAAATACCGCAAGAACCTACTTGAATCACATTGTCAATATTGCAACGGCCTGCCATCTTATAGCAAAACTCATGGTCTACCCAGGTTCCACCAGTATTTAATTGTTTACTAGTGTCGATATGACTGTTATAATAGTAAGTATTACCTGTTAATACTGCTGACCCTGTAGGAGCACTAAATGTATAACCACTAGATCCACACCCACTTGCTGTAGTACCCAGACAGCGTCCTGGATTCCACACCCCACTAGGATCATACTCTACTAATGTAACAAGTTGTTTTTGTCTATAAAGATTGGTAGGCATAGGGCTTTGAAAACCTAAAACAATGCCTGAAGAATTAGCATTTAAGTATGTAGTTTTGCCACCTTGTGAAGAACCAGGATTTCCATCAGTAACTGCGTCTAAAGTTAAATTACTACAATTTGTATTGGCTGTATATAAAATATCATCATTACCTCTAGCGCCTAGCTCTGGGTTGTCTTGAAGATCTGCATACTGAAAAGGATAGTTAGGAACACTGTTAACATCATTACAATGCAAAGGAATATATGTATTCCATTGAGTGTCTGAGTCTACAGGCTCAAAAAATGACGGCGTTCCATCGGCACCAAACCAATGTCCTGATGAATATGCATGAACCATTTTTAAAGTCCAATATTTTCCAGCTGCCGTTAAAGCATTTGTGTAAGCTGTATTAACAGTAATATTGCTCCAAATAGGATGGTTGTAAGGAACCACACCCTCATAATAGTATTCATCTGTACCATCAGCACAATTAGATCTTTTGGTATAGGTCATGCCTGATACAGTGGCAGAGCCTCCTAAGGAGTTTTGGAAAAACAGTATACCAGATGCAGAATTACCTGATTGGACAGTTCCCGCACAACCAGTATCTCCAGCTACTGTTAAATTACCGCTTAGAAAAATTTGTGTTTCGCTGATAGTCCAATCTTCATAAACCCTTCTCCATCTAAATTGTATTTCTCCAGAGTTATCCAAATTAAGCTGTGTAACATTACTAATATTTGAAAGTGAAGGAGATGCTATCTCTCCGATAGCTGTAGCGTGATAACTTACCAACAAACCACTATCCGCTATATTATGAGAAAAAATCCAACCACTAGGACTATACTGAACTGTAGGTTCTATAAAACTATAAATGCCACTATATTCTTGAACATATCTAAAACAAGAGCTTGTTGGGAATTTATTCACTGGATAATTGACACCTGTTACGTTACCACTACCACACACAATATCTATTTCAGGTTTCCAAACTTTTACATCTTTAGTAGCTAAAGTATGTGCATTATCTGAACCACCATCTAAAACACTAGTTTTATTACATGGGCAGGGGTCTAATTTACCAGAAGGAGGTTTTCCGTTAGGATAAAGTTTAAGAAATGAACGACCTGTTTTTGGAATTAAAGCTGTTAAAGGAGATGGTACTGAATCACCACTAGGATGAGGAACTACAGTTTGCACACCCTCATAAACACTTTGAGAATTACACAACATGGCATCTGTTGACGCATCTACAACAACAGGTCCGACAGTAGGATTGCACGCAGTAAAGTTTTGGGTACAAGGCTCTCCTGAATTAAAAGCATCAAGACTAGGGAAGTCAAGCCATCCACTGTTTTTTATGTTGAAAACTACTTCAGACAGAGTCCATCTACCACTTAAATTTCCACCACTTGGGTATATATGAGTCATGTTGTCCTATTCCCTCATTATGTCATAATTTATAACACCCTCTATAGCATTTCCTAATTCGTCAACTATCCAGAAATATTGATTTGGTCTTAAATAAACTACAGATTCTCTATCTATCAATATAAGAGTAGTTCTTAAAGGAACAACTATGTTTTTTGCTAAATGATAATTACTAGTATCTTCAGTAGTCAATCCATCATTAATATACACTCTAATGGCAGTATGTTTACTACATTGATTAGTATTGGTTAAATATAAACTATTTATTTTAATTGTCTGTCCTGAAGTAGTAGAAACCAAAAGTAAAGGATCTGTATTAGTGCATCTAAACGGCACATTTTTAGCTTGTAAATTTCCTAACCGTGCTATATTTGGATCAGACATATTATAACCTAACTACTGAAAAAAATGATGTAATGCCGTGTGATTAAGAGTGGTTCCTATCTGTATCTTGCTAGTTCCCGTATTATGTATAATACTAATTCCTGTACTAGCTACCAATATATTATTAACTCCACTAGATGATAATACACCACCACCAGAAGATCCACCACCAGAAGACGGTATATTTACAGTAATGTTGGACACGCCACTATTCCAGGCAAATGTTAAATTTCTTGTAGATGTATCAAATATTACCCCAGTTAAATATATGTCTCCAGCACTACCGCCACTAGTAGTACCAGTAGCAGCAGCACTCACCACACCCGTAACATGTCCATAAGTATCAAATAATAAATCTTGCACAAAATTATTGTTACTATTATCAACACTAGCCACAGCATCTATACTAGGATGAGAGGTAGATCCAGACGCAGGAATATTAACACTAAGGGCACCTGCTCCACCACCAAGCAGAAGATTCAAGTTTCTAGAAGAGTCAAAAAATACACCCGTCACAAATGCATCATTATTAAAACCCGAAGCCTGAGCAAGTATGACTCCTGTAACGTGACCATATGTATCAAACATTAACTCATGCACAAATGTATTATTTGGTTCTGTTTCAAGAAAGTAGTTATTAGTAGCTCCGCTAACATCAATGTGGCCAGTAGGTATTGAATTTATTTGCGTCTGCAAATGACCAGAAACAGATATCAGCGTTCCAGTAGTAGCATAACCAGCCTGAGAATGATCACCCCAACTATATGCCTCACTCCACTGTCCTGTTTGCACGGCAGTTATATTGTATGCTATAGAGCCTGTAAAGATAGGATCGGTTTCAGAACTAACACCAGAGGTGCCGCTAGCTAAAGCACTCACAACACCTATAACATGACCATAACTATCAAAAACTAAATCTTGTATAAAAGTATTACCACTATTATTCACACTAGTAGCAGCACTAATGGTTGGATGTACTAAAGTTGCTATACTTTGAGATGGTGGCAAACTAATAAACTCTAATATAGAACCACTTTCAGGACTAGAACTAAATACAATACCAGAACCATCTGTAGCAGTAAAGTCTGTGCCTGTGATTAGTTTAATACCATTGACAAATATATCTAAACTACCAACCTTATATCCACCACTAATAGAAACGTCTGTGGTTGTATCATTTAGTATATTGACTATACCCTTACTGTGAGTTTCTTCTGCTGCCGTATTAATACCTGTAATATGTCCATACTGATCTAGTAAAATGTCTTGAACGTATGTTCTCCCACTTTCATTTACAGAAGAAGCAGCACTAATATCAATATGCGATCCACTAATTGCATAAGGTACATCATTAACCAAGAAACTAATAGGATCCCCAGAACTAATAGTTTCTGTAAACCCTGTAATGTAACCAAGATTATTATTTAGTAAACTTATACTATCTCCACTATGCAATACAGCGCTAAGATTGCCTGTTAATAAAACACCATCATTTCTGGTTAATACTAAATCTCTTGAGCCTGTGTTGTATACAATTCCACTAACAAAAGTATTGGTATCGGATGGTAAAGCATTTATCTGTCCTTGTAGATAACCAGAAACAGAACTCAGTTCTCCTGTAGTTGCATAGCCAAATGTAGAATGGTCTTCCCAACTATACGCTTCACTCCACTGGCCTGTTTGTATGGCGGTAATATTGTAAGCAACCGAAGATGTAAATATAGGGTCTGTTTCATTAAACCCTGTGATATATGGTACGTCGTTAGTTAGTAAGCTAATATTGCTCCCAGAAACCAAAACGTTACTAGGAACATTATCTATACCAGTAACAGCAACGCTAGCAACGCCTGTGACATGGCCATATTGATCAAATAATAAATCTTGAATAAAAACATTATTGCTATTATCAATACTTGATGCAGTAGAGATCGAGGGATGTGAATCTTTGTCTAAGATATAAGCCACACCCTGCATGTTAGAATGTGATGTACATTGATAGTATAGGGTATTAGGTGTGTCGTGCCTAATTTCCCAGGTCATAGTATCGTTGGAGATAGGACTGTTATCAATACCACTTGTATATACAGTACCACCTATACCAGCACTGGTTTGAAATTGAAATGGATGAGCACCCATACTATTAACAAACTTATACGTTCTACCTCTTACCAAATATAATGTAGGATCTGGAGTAGAAAGAGATAATCCTGGACCGCTAAATAAATAGTGGCTTGAACCACTAGCACCCAGAGTATATTGAGGAACAGTATCATATCCAATATCGTTTGTTAACAGACTAATATTGCTGCCTGAAACCAAAACATTGTCTGGCAGACTCGGGCCGATTCCTGTAACAGCGACACTAGCTAATCCAGTAACATGTCCATACTGATCAAAAAGTAAATCCTGAATGAAAGTATTTCCACTGTTATTAACATTAGTAATTCCTGGCACTAATCTATGATCAACGCCAGTATATGCAACACTAATAACTTCAGTGCCACTAGTGGTGACTTGTATATTGTGTCCACCATCTATAACTAGAGATGATGCAG
>CAACVC010000122.1_pt1 | contig 17486 bp, 12 predicted proteins | sample 2381761 | NCBI WGS metagenome assembly CAACVC01 (sample SAMEA5211966, study PRJEB30684) | marine metagenome | biome: Marine; feature: Epipelagic; material: Water | collected 2015-10-15 | depth 45 m
AAAGAGAGCCGCAATAGCGGCTCTTTTTTTTATATGTATTATCAAACGTTATATACATGGCTAAACAAAATGTTAAAAAAACCCCACCAAAGGGTTCAATTAGGTTTTCAATATCTCTCTCAGAAGAACAAAAGAAAGCAAAAACAGAAATTTTAAAAAACCCCTTTAATTTTATTGTGGGAAAAGCAGGTAGTGGTAAAACATTATTAGCAGTACAAGTTGCCTTAGATCAGTTTTTTAAACGACAATATAATAAAATTATTATTACAAGACCTACTATATCTACAGAAGATAATGGATTTTTGCCTGGTTCTGAACGTGAAAAAATGGAACCTTGGTTAGTTCCTATTAGATCAAATATGCGTAAAGTATATAATAAACCAGAAAAATTAGAAGCTATGGAAAAAGATGAAACAATAGAATTAGTTTCATTAGCACATTTTAGAGGTAGAACTTTTGATAATTCTGTTGTAATAGTAGATGAATTTCAAAATTTAACAAGATCACAATTAGCAATGGCTATTGGTAGATTAGGTAAAGATAGCAAAATGATATTTTGTGGGGATTCATATCAAATTGATTTAAAAGATAAAAATTATTCTGCATATCATGATATGGCAAAATTAATAAATTCTAATTATGTTTTTAAATGTGTATTAGAAGATTCTCATAGACACGACGCTATTGATGATTTATTAGAATTACTGAACGGATATCACTAATTTTCCAGTATCTTTTCATATTTATATAGGAACAACCTAATTCAATTAAAATGGCACACATACCTATATGGCCCGGCTCATCATCATTTGATGCAACATTAACACCGTTTTCTTTTTACGATAACGATACGGAATTTCAATCATCAGCTGTACAAACAGCAGATTGGTGTGCTAAACGTTTAGGATACCCATTAGTAGACATTGAATTACAAGCAGCTAACTTTTTTACTTGTTTTGAAGAAGCAGTAAATGAATATGGAGCCCAAGTATATAATTTTCAAATAATTAATAACTTTCATACATTAGAAGGTAATACCACAGGCTCTAATTATAATAATAAATTAATTACTCCTAACTTAGGAGGAACAGTAAATTTATCTGAACAGTATGGAAATGAAACAGATGGTGGTGGTGGTGATTACCAGTTATTATATTTTCTGTACCGGCTGCATTTTTAATGAATAATTGATTACTTCTAATTGTATCAACAAATAAATCTCCACTTGCACTTATATTGCCTGATGCTGTTATGTGACCTGCATTAGGGTTCATTGCAATAAAAGTGTTATTACTACTATCTCTTAATTCTATATGATCGTCTGCATAAAGTCTTACAAATTCATCCCCATCTATTGTTATATTATTATCTACACCTCTTATGAATTGTTTTTGGCCTGAAGCATTTAACCATTGTATTGATGCTTGGTGTGGTAAAAGTATCCCTCCGGTAAATGAACCAGTTCCACTTGCACTTATATTATTTGAGGCTGTTATATTGCCTGTAAATGTGTGAGTATCTGTTGCATCATTACCAAAAATACTATTACCACTAGAGGTTATATGAGTGGTTAAAACATATGTAGAGGAAGTTACAAAAGATGATGTTATTTGGGTAGCTACTATTTTATTTGCAAATATAGTTCCACTTGCACTTATATTACCTGAGGCTGTTACGTGTCTAACACTTATATCAATTCCCTCTAATAAAGCATCTGATGTTAAAGCGTGGCTTGCACTTACTGCGTTTAAAGCATAGATAGCACCACTAGCACTATTCGCATGACTTGCGCTTACAGCTACTAAAGCATGTGATGAAGTGTTTGCGTGAGAAGCTGAAATTGCATTTAAGGACCATGAACTTGTTCCATATAAAGAACCTGTAAATCCTCCACTTGCGCTTATAATTCCGGAAGCTGTTATGTTACCAGATAATATTAAGTTTCCACTTGAACTTATATCACCTGAGGCTGTTATGTCTCCTTCTAAAATTAAATTACCACTTGAACTTATATTACCTTCTACTGTTAGTTTTTCTGAGCCAGTTGTTGCGCCAATTAATACGTTTCCTCCAGGTAGTATCATTAATTTTTCATCATTAGCTGTACCTTCGCTAATGGAAAAAGCAGTACCTAATGTTCCAGCTATACCCGCTTTCCACGTTGGTGTGGTTGAAGTTCCTTTTCTAAACGTTATATTTGGAGCATTACTACCATTAATAAATATTCCTTCATAGTTAGCTGAAGATTTAACATGTAAATCTTGTGCTGGGGAAGATGTTCCTATACCAACTTTATTAAAATAACCTTCTCCACTTGCACTTATATTTCCTGAGGCTGTTATATTACCATCAATAAATCCATCACCCGTTCGTATACCCGTTGATTTAAAAGTATCTAATTGAGCTGATAAACCAGCACTTGATGTATAAAAATATTGTCCTGATTCTGAATTATATGTTGCTATGTTTTGTAAACCTAATGAAGATGAGGAAATTAAATGTCCACTTGCACTTATATCACCTGAGGCTGTTATGTTGTTTGTAACTATATAACCACTAGCACTTATATTACCAGAAGCCGTTATATTACCAGATGCTCTAAAATCACTTGCACTAACATATCCCGTAGGGACTCCTGAAACATTATGTCCTTGTGCCCATATATTTCCTGATGCTGTTATATTAAAACCAGGTTGTGATGTAGCTTGAGGTAAATATAAATTACCTGTTATGGCTGCATCTCCTGATCTTTGTCCCGTTACTTTAAAAGTATTTGTATTGAATAATGCATTAGAAGAGGTATAATAAAATTTACCATTATCTTGTTGGTATATTAATATATTATCTATATTAGGAGCTAATTGTAAACCTGCTTGTATATATCCACTTGCGCTTATACTACCTGATCTATTTACTACAAATTTAGGAACATCTGCACTACTTTTTATAACTAATAAATCAGGATCTACATAAATCCTAGGAAGAGAAGTTGCTCCTGGTAATATACTTGTATTAGTAGGCATAACTGAAGAAGCACTAGTCATTAAATATGTACTAATTCCTTCCCATGGAGTTGATAAACTCATAGAAAGACTACCACTCATTCCTGCTATATTAGCTATTTGATCGTATCTAGTTTCAAGTTTATATACTTGTAAAGAATGAGTAGCTCCTCCTACCCATTTAGGGACAATTTCTATACCGGCGTAATTTCCTACGGATGCTGGACCTACTGTTGATCCTGTTACTTCATGAACTGATGAATATGCTCCACTAACTACTCTTATAAAATCTCCTATACCTAATTGACTGTTCCAAGAAGATCCTTTCCATAAAGAAGATGAAAATAAATTACTTGCTGTTACATTAGTACCACTTCCAGATATTAAGTATTTATCAGCCCAATGTCTTATTCGTATTGCTGATCCTACATGAAAAGATGCTGTGTATGATTCACCACTACCTGTTATTTGTTTTCCATCATAATGTAAAGAAGATGTGTCTCCTGATTTTACCTCTATCATATGATGTTGATGGGGTTTTATAGCACCAAAAGAAGCACTTTGTTCTATAAATAAAAACCCACTAGAAGTAATAGATGCTGGTCTATTGTTCCATTTATATTGTTTATCATTTCGTCCCGTTACTTGAGTATTATGAAAAGATGCTGTGTGTAATACTGTGTGTCCTCTAAAAGAAGGTTGATAAGCAATAGCGTGGTGGTCTATTGAGTGTGATTCTAACTTATAATATTCTGGGGTTCCATCTGTTTTTAATCCTCTATGTATGAAGTCTCCTTGTTGATAAAAAGTACCAGAAACATGGAATTTAGAATAAGGTATAACATCTTCAGGTAAACCTATTGATACACCTACATCAGAAGAACCTAATAATGTTCCACGTCCTGCTGCTGTTTTACTACCTTCAAGATTAGCAGGATTAAAAAGTATTGCTTCTCCCATACTTGAAGTATCAAGACCTATATATCCTTTTTCAACACCATATCCTTGATTTGGAGAAGAATTTGATACTATTACATTAGTTCCTACAAATAAAGATAATCCAGCTTGAGAAGAAGTAACTGCAGCAGTTTGAAATTTAGCAAAAGCTCCAGTAGGGGCTAATAAATGTATAGCTGCGTATTTTTGGCCATGAAAATGTTCAGGTACATGGCCATATGGTCCTCTCATAATTTGAAGAGCAGAATTAGGAGTTGAAGTACCTATCCCAACTCGTCCTTCTTCATCAATACGCATAGCATGTATTGATCCTGTACCACTTACATTAGGTTGTGAAGATACGGCAAATGTTAGAGAGGTCCCTTGTGCTTCATTATTATGGGAATATATTCCTGCTGATGCTGATAATCCACTATGAAAATTAGAATTTCCAAAAGTTATTGCATTTCCTTTACCAGCAGATCTAGGGCTCATATGTATTGTTCCTGGATTTCCATCTGGTCGAAGTAACATAAAGTTATATCTACTATATTCAGAATCTCCACCCTGTATTAACATTCTGCCCTTTAAATGTAAAGGTTCTAATGGGTCATTTGTATTAATTCCTACAAAACCTGGTTTACTAACGGTAGATATAGTATTACCTTCATCATTAATTTTATTTGAACCTGAACCTATATATAAAGTACTAGTAGCTGCTCCTTTTTCTATTTTAAAAGGAATTCTTCCATCTGTTGTATTTTCTATTTGAAATGCTCCTGAAGCCTCTGCTGTAGATCCTGTTTCATTAATACCGAAAGAATATTCTTGGTTTTGATTTTTTATTTTATAAGCTACTGAACCGCTTGTTGCACTTGTCTCTAAAAGTATTTCTGTTTGGATGTTATTTTTTCCTCCTGCTGCTCCTGAAACATGTAATAAACTTCCTGTTGCTGTATGTTGTTGTGAAGGGGGTAAAGCTCCTACATATAATGATTTTGAGATAGCTACATGTTGAGATGAAGATATATAATTAGGTCTACCATCATGCCATAATAAATAATTATATATTGCAGGTTCAATGTTTATAGAAGCAGTTACACCTCCTGCTGCATTTGCTCTAGACATAGTTACTGCATTCCCTGTAAGATTAAGTTGTTGAACATCAGTAGTTACAAGTGCTCCTGTATAATGTAATTGCCAAGGATATGATCCGAAATGTGCAAACGCATCAGATGATGTATAATGAAATCGACCTGATGAAGTATTATACATTAATATATCAGAACCTCCTTGTGATGCTGATGCTATTATAGTTCCCCCTCTTATATTTAATGCTGCTGCTCCTGGGTGTGCATTACTCCCTGAATATTTTATAGTTAAAGCGCTTTGTGTAGCATAAGACCCACTTAAACTTCCTGTATATATTATATTTATAGATCCTGTAAATGAATGTCTATCATCACTCGAATTACCAAATATAGTGGAGCCCGATGTAAAAGTAGTGGAAGATGAGATGATACTTTCTGTTACTATATAAGAATTAGCTCTTATATTACCTAAAACTGTTAAAGAACCTGTTATAGCTGAATCTCCATCTCTTTGACCTGTTTGTTTGAAAGTTTGTCCTGGAAAACTTCCTGTTCTATAAACCCTACCATTACTAGTGTCCATAACTAACACACCAGTACCTGCAGAAGAACTAGCAGCAGGGACTACATCTGTACCTGGAATATAAAGATCATAAGGTGCATTTATATTAAATCTATCACTATTAATAGTTGCTATAGTTGATCCTCCTGCTGCTAAATTTATTGTATTAGTAGTAAAACTTAAAAGTGTATTGGTATTACCTCTATGTATTAATGAACTATTGATGTAAGCATTAGATCCATATAGATTTCCTCCTGCATATACATCACTACTTGCAGAAATATCACCATCCATACCAGAACCACTATTTGCTACTACTTTTAAATTACCACTTACTAATAAAGCTAAATTTAAATCATTATAAGGAGATAAACCTAAATGGGGACAAGAAGAAGGTAAGTGAGTTCCAATAGTCATGGAACCTGAGAACACTGATTTTACTATTGATCCTACTTGAAAAGTATCAAAACAATCACATGTTTGGGAGGCGGGTTTAAATATAAAATTACTAGAACCTTGCATAATAGGAGATTCATTTACTCCCCCACTGTCTGTTCTATCGTGAAATAATATTTGTGTGTTTTCTGCTTCTCCTGGAAATACAACTAAATCTGCTAGTGCTTCTGCTCCTCTAAAAGAAAATAATCTTTTTCCTTTTTTATAAAATATTGTTCCCGAGGTAGCATTTAATACTATATCCTTATTAGAAAAGGAAGATATTACGGGATCCCTATATTTTACTACTACTTTACCTCCGTCTTTTTTTGAAGCCATTATTTATTTTAATTTATCTATACACAAAGGTACCAATACATACAGTTATTCCTTTAGGAACATTTTAGTTATATTTTGATTATTAGTTGCCCTGATCTTTGTATAGATCTTTCATCCAGTATGTTTTTGGTTATAAATATAATACTATTGATTTTTCAATGTATTTACTTCAACAACTAATTCATCTATTTTTTTTCTTAAAATATAAATAGCTGTCATTTCTTCACTACTTATTATCATTTCATCATTTTCAAGTGAACTTGATACTCCTTTACATAATGAACCTGATGCTTCAAATTCTTCTGATATTGTTTTAATGTCTGTCATATTATTCGTCTAATTCTCCTGTTACTGAATATGTGAATTTTATATTTCCTGATGTTGTTGAGGAATTTACTCCTACTATTAAAGAATCACCTGGATCTAATCCTACACTTGAATTAACAACACTACCTGTTATAAAAACAGTTCTAAATGATGTTCCCGCTGTATCTGCTGAAGAAGCACTAGCTATAAAAACAGGTTGTGGTGCAGATCCTGCTCCAGCAGTTGTTGAATAGCTAGGTAATTTATATAAATAAAAAGCTAATGTGTTAGGGTTAGGGGTGTTTGAAGAGGGTTTTATTGAACCTATAAGTCTTAGATTTTTTAATTTATGTGTAACAAAAACACCACAATTAGCATTTCCATTACTATTAAAATCATTAGTCATAGTGTCTGATCCTGATAAAGGGTATGATTTATTCCAAACTCTATCATTCCATCCATAAGTTCCGTTTCCTACATATAATGCATATTGTCCTTCTACATTATTAAAATATGCACTATTTTGAACAATAGGTATAACTTGATTTATATGTTTGGGTGCTATTATATTACCACTTGCACTTATATCACCTGAGGCTGTTATATGACCACTTTGAACATCTAAACCACCATTATTAAATATAGTTTCTGTACCCCTTATAGTTACAGAATTTCCAAAATCTCCTAATAGTAAGGAAACATTATTCCAATCAGCTACATCTAAAGTAGGACCTCCTGGATCTCCCACTATTAATTTTGCTCCTATTATATTACCACTTGCACTTATATTGCCTGAGGCTGTTACGTGACCTGTAAATGTATGCATATCTACAATATCACTTCCAAATTGAGTTAGTCCTGTTGAGACAAACCTATCTGCTGTAACAGCAGTAGCTGCAGTTAAATTATCTGCCATTATCTTACTACTTGCACTTATTATTGAGGCAGTAACTGAAGCATCTAAAATTATATTAGCTCCGTCAATTTCTATTTTATCACTATCATTTCCTATTGCAATACCTCCTACCGGGTGTCTTGTAGCTAATGCCTGATTTTGTATATAATATTGTAGACCATATACAGTACCACTTGCACTTATCTGACCTGAGGCTGTTATATGTCCTATTGTTGTGTTAAATGTTATTTTAGTGTTTGAATTATCTTGAAATTGTATATTACCATTATCAGCATCAATATAAACAGATTCTGCTGCATCAAGTTTAACAAATGTATTACCTTGCACTATAGTATTAAGATCTGTAGCTCCAAAAATTGCTTGGTTACTGGCATCTAATGTTATTATACCTTTTGCTACTCCACCTGTATTATTTATGTTTATTTTTTTAGTATTTCTAAGAAGAATATTATTTCCAACCTCTAAACCATCGTTTATAGATGCATCGTCTGATATTACTAAACCTTCTGCTGTTATTATTCCACTTGCTGATATATTACCTGAGGCTGTTATATGAGTAGTGCTAACATTTGATATTGTTCCTCCTATTGTTAAACTATCTACTATTTCTGCGTCATCACTTGAATATAAATGTTCTGTGAATATTCTTCCACTTGCGCTTATATTACCTGAGGCTGTTATGTGGCCTTCAAATTTACTGTTTCCAAATTTGGCTAGAAGTGCGTCGTTGGTAGTTGCTTGTAAATACGCAGCACCTCCTCCATGACCAAATTCATACTTTTCTGAAATTATAACTCCACTTGCACTTATATTGTTTGATGCTGTTATATTACCTGTAGTATATATTGAACCTTCATTTTCAATATTTCCTGCTACGTGAATGGGTTGAGCTGATCGAATCTTACCACTTGAGTAACCCCATCCTTCAATATTACCTCCATCCTCTATAAAATCATATGTATTATCTATTCTAGTATGTAGAAATGTTCCTACACCACTTGCGCTTATATTACCTGAGGCTGTTAGTGCTCCTACTATTTTAGTAGGATTTCCTGTTCTTCCTATCCTTATAGAGGTATTATCTTCATAAATTAATCCTACTTCGGTAGGATTTATTTTAAAAGCTAATGAATTAGAATCAATACGGTATTGATCTGCTGTTATTGTTCCACTTGCACTTATATTACCTGAGGCTGTTACATGACGAACATCAATATCAATACCCGGGGTTAATGCGTCTGCTGTTTCTGCGTGTGAAGAAGATAATTCATAAGTAATCTCATGAGATGCAGAAAGTGCATACGATGCTGATACAGCATGTGATGAAGTTACATTGAATATTTCAATTGCCGATCCTGAACCGTCAGCAAATGTATTACCTTCTGTTTGGACTAACCTTTTGTAAGTGTCCTGTATGTTTTTGCCTGTTAAGTCTTCTAACGCCATTTATAACCATTTTTATTTCTTTTTTTCAAGAACTTTTAACACACCACTTATCACTTTACCTGTGTTTTTCACGGTATTTTCTTTGAGATACGTTGCTACTATGTTGTTTAGTTCATTACGCTTGAATGAAATATTTTCCACGTTAATATCTTCTTTTATTAAAAGTTTGAATAAATTTATAACGTGATCTTTTTCAGTAATTGTTGGTTTTTCATCTTTGATTTTAACCTTTACTTTAGCTTCTACGATAGGTTTTTTAGTTGTTTGTGATTTTACTTCAACAGTTACTTTTTTACTTGCATCTACTTCAAAATCAGATTCCCATGGGGTAAAAAATGTGTCTTCAGCGATAACTTCTAAACGAATATTACCTGTTGTGTTTTCATCAATTAAACCTTTTAATTTTCTAATAGGAATTTCACATTTACCTTTTGATGAAATTTCTCCTTTAAAAAGTAAAGAATAGTCTCGTGTTTCGACTACTAAACGTGCTTTTGATTTACTTAAACTGGCACCTTCTAATTTAATGTCGCATTCGAAAAGCTCAGATTTGTCTGTAAATAATTTATACATAAAGTTGTTTTGTTATAAATATAGAATAATTATTAAAACTTGATATTTTCAGTTAATACTTCAATACCTAGAACTTTTTCAGCTAATAATTTTATATCTTTAGCTGTTATTTTTATGTCTTGGGATTCTTTAGTTTCTTTATAAGTTCTACCTTGAACTTTACATATAAGTTTTATAAGACGTTTTTTCTTGTCTTGGTCTTTCATCCAAGGCATATCGTCTTCTATAATACCTCCACCTAATGTTTCTACAACCTCTTTAACTAAAGCTACATCATCCCAAGTAAAAGGAAATGATGATGCTTTAAAACCTACTTTATAATCTTCACTAGGGGGTGCAGTATTCCATTTAAAATCTGCGTCTTGCCATTTTATAGGTGTTGCCATATATTATACTGCACTACCTGTTATAGATAAGTGGCCTGAATTATTTACTATAAATCTAAATTTATTTCCGTTAGGTGCTGTTAATATAATACCATTATCAAATGACCCTGTTTCTCCTGTTATATTACCACTTGCACTTATATTACCTGAGGCTGTTATGTGACCATTAGTTGATCCTATATTTCCTACATTTAATTGCCCACTTGCACTTATATTACCTGTGCCTGTTGCTCCTCCGTCTACAATAAAGCCTCCTGGTTGTGAGAGGTACATCCTTACTTCATTATTAGCAACAAATTGAATGGTGTTGTTATTTCCTCCTGTTGTAATATAAGTGTCATCAGCATCCCCTGATAAGAAATATTTTCCACCGTCATTTACAGAAAAATCATCACTTGAATGAAAATGTTCTGCAATTATTGTTCCACTTGCGCTTATATTGCCTGAGGCTGTTAAAGAACCTGTGATGTTTAGGTTATCATGGAAATTAACTCCAGCTCCATCTCCTCCTGAGGACTTAAAATCATTAGCATATATAGTGCCACTAGCACTTATATTACCTGAGGCTGTTATATGAGATTCTACTAATATAGATTGGGATACTATTAAACTTCCCGTTACTGCTTGGACTCCAGTTTCTGCTAAATTTAAAGATGAATCTATTAAATGAGCATATTGTCCTTGTGTGGGTTTATCTCCAGCTTCAAAATATGTTTTTAATGTTGGTCTTGTTTTTTGTGCCATTTTATTCTATTGTATTATCATTATCTATTTGTTGATAACCTATACCTGTTCCCTCAGTTTTTATGTTTTGGTGTCCTGCTTCTTTTCTTATTTGTTCTCTTGTTTTAGGTTTATCAAAAGTATTTACTACTGATGTTTTAAAACTAACAACTGATTTACTAAAATGTTTTTTAGGTTGAGAAGATAATTGTGCACTCATAGCATCAGGTACTATATATCCTTGTAAATCTAAACTAAAATCTGTTTTTACTGATCTATTTGATCCTTGGGCTAATTCTACTTTATTTGAATAAGTATCTATTCTAGCCATAAATTTAAACCTTTCAGGATCTCCCCAATATGCGTCTGAAGCATGATTTATAGCTTCTACTATTTTATTCATTTGAGCTACATAATCTGTCCATATAACAAAAGAATATTTTAATCTTACATAATCAGGTACTATTACATTATAAAATTCTCGTTGAGGAGTTCGTCCTTGTAAAACTGAGAAATTATCGTATTGATTTTTTTTACTATATTTTTTTTCAAAAGTTTGATATAATCTAGGATTATTAGCATCCATTTTATTACCCAAATCTCTTCTTTTTTCAACACTATCCCTCTTAAACATAATAATGGGAGTTTGTATTTTACCATTTTTATCTCTATAATATCCATCTTTTTGAATCCCTTTCCATCTTTCAGGATTTCCATAAATTAAAGGTATATTAATTCTTTCACCGTTAGTAACTACTGTTGGTTTTATTATATTATTAAAGTAATAATTTATAGCTTCATCATGATCTAATAATCCTATACTTATATCTTTAATATCGTCATCTCTTTTTATTATGTTACCTCTATTTACTGGTTCTTTTTGAGGTGGTTTACTATCAGGAACTATATTATTTATAGGAAAATTTATATCTTCTATTTGGTTATTTTCTTTTGCAAAAGTAGATCCTTTTTTAGTTTTTTCAGATAAAGATTCTATATCGTGTTGTGGAGCTTTTAAATTTTCTCTTAAACGATCATTTAGTCTTTGTGGTATAGGTCTATTAAATTCTGCCATTATCCTAGTAAATTAGCATTTCCATCTGTTATTTTAGTTGAAGATGGATATTTTCCACCTCTTAAAGGTATTAGGTTTAATTTTTCTACCCTTGATAAATGGGCGGTTAATATAATTGAATGACTATTACCAAAATCAGTTGCTCCTGTAGATATAGCATAATCTGGGTCTTTGCCTAATATTAGTTGATTTTCTATTCTAGTATCTACTTCATAAAAATTATTTTTAAATAATAATATATCTCCTACTTCAGGTACTAAATTAATATCTTTTAACTCTTTTTTTAAAAATCTAAAATCAATGTTTTGATCAATATCAGACCCAAAATCATCAGATGACCATGCTTGATCTTCTTTTTTCATTAAACAAGCAATTCTTACGGGTTCATAAAATACTTTACCCTCAGATTCACCATAAATATTAGCTGTTGTACGTTCAAGAACAAATTTATAATATCCAACTTCTGTTTGGATAATATCATTAATAAGTTCCTTACTTACTGTGTTAAAAAGTGATATGTCTCGTGATCCTCCAAATAAAGCCATTATAATCTTTTTAAAGTTTCTATTTTAAATCTAACATTTTTTAACCCATCTATTCTCATATCTGATGTTTTTATATCTGAGGTTAACATATCTTTTTCCATTTTTATAATATCTTGTTTTGGATCTGTTCTTGACACAAATTTGATTTTTACTTTTGTAAATTCAATTTTTTCCTTTTGGGGATATTCGGGAGGTGTAATATTATTTACAATTGTTACTTTTTCTAATCCTCTAATTTGATCTAAAATATTTGTAATTCCTGTTGCCCTATCAGACATAAGAGATGCCTGTACTTGGTAAGTATTCATTACTTCAGATAATATGTTTTTTAATTTTATCATTAAGCTATATAAATTGGATATGGTACTTTATAAAATGTTTTTTGAGTTAATTCTGCTTCTTGTTCTTGTCTTTCTAATTGTTTAACTCTTGTTGTTGATTCTAATAATGTTTTTAATTCTTCAATTAAAGCTGTTTTTTCTGCTGCTGCTTCACTTAATAATCTACTAAAATCTAAAGTTGTGGTATCCCCAGGAATAGGAACTGATTGATATTTACCCCTTACACTTCCTAACATTTCTTTAGCTAAAGCTAATGCATATCTTCTAATCCATTGTCTTCCTGGTTGATTAATATGTGTAAAAACAGGAGTAGTATAAGGTACATTTGATATATCTGTTATTAAGTTGTCAGCTGTGTTCTTAACAGGTGCATTTGCTGCTGATTTTAATTGATATTCAAACCATAACGTATAAGATTTATTGGGGATAGGAAATAATTTTAAATATCTATTATCTTCTATATTAAAATGATATCCTGATTTTCTAATAGAATCATTTAATTCAATCGCTTGTAATTTTAAAATATCAAAATACATAGGCATTAACATAAAGTTTACACCTGGTGAATAATTACCAAACCCAAAAGTTTGCATTAAGGATTGAATACCTGTACCAGTACCTGCGTAAGGATCGAAATATCTGTTAATTGCAGAAGGGGCGTAGTGATATATTCTTTTCATATAAACAGCTTCAGAACCACTAAGAGATGAGGAAACATGAGTTAACAAGTCATATCTTTGTTGGCCTGCTTTTACTATTAAAGAACCTGATAATAACTGATAATCACCACCACCACCATCTGTTTCATTTCCATACTGTTCAGATAAATTTACTGTTCCTCCTAAGTTAGGAGTAATTAATTTATTATTATAATTAGAGCCTGTGGTATTACCTTCTAATGTATGAAAGTTATTAATTATTTGAAAATTATATACTTGGGCTCCATATTCATTTACTGCTTCTTCAAAACAAGTAAAAAAGTTAGCTGCTTGTAATTCAATGTCTACTAATGGGTATCCTAAACGTTTAGCACACCAATCTGCTGTTTGTACAGCTGATGATTGAAATTCCGTATCGTTATCGTAAAAAGAAAACGGTGTTAATGTTGCATCAAATGATGATGAGCCGGGCCATATAGGTATGTGTGCCATTTTAATTGAATTAGGTTGTTCCTATATAAATATGAAAAGATACTGGAAAATTAGTGATATCCGTTCAGTAATTCTAATAAATCATCAATAGCGTCGTGTCTATGAGAATCTTCTAATACACATTTAAAAACATAATTAGAATTTATTAATTTTGCCATATCATGATATGCAGAATAATTTTTATCTTTTAAATCAATTTGATATGAATCCCCACAAAATATCATTTTGCTATCTTTACCTAATCTACCAATAGCCATTGCTAATTGTGATCTTGTTAAATTTTGAAATTCATCTACTATTACAACAGAATTATCAAAAGTTCTACCTCTAAAATGTGCTAATGAAACTAATTCTATTGTTTCATCTTTTTCCATAGCTTCTAATTTTTCTGGTTTATTATATACTTTACGCATATTTGATCTAATAGGAACTAACCAAGGTTCCATTTTTTCACGTTCAGAACCAGGCAAAAATCCATTATCTTCTGTAGATATAGTAGGTCTTGTAATAATAATTTTATTATATTGTCGTTTAAAAAACTGATCTAAGGCAACTTGTACTGCTAATAATGTTTTACCACTACCTGCTTTTCCCACAATAAAATTAAAGGGGTTTTTTAAAATTTCTGTTTTTGCTTTCTTTTGTTCTTCTGAGAGAGATATTGAAAACCTAATTGAACCCTTTGGTGGGGTTTTTTTAACATTTTGTTTAGCCATGTATATAACGTTTGATAATACATATAAAAAAAAGAGCCGCTATTGCGGCTCTCTTTAAAATATGATTAAAATACTATTAAATAGCGTTTTCGTTCATAATGATTACTTTACCAAAGAAATCAGGTCTTACCATTTTCTTCGCGTAACGAGTCATGATACCTTTTCTTGGCGTGAACGACGCTGGGTCATACACTAGAGGAGTCATGATTAACGGAATATATGGAGCAAAGACAGCACCAGTTTCAAGGAATTGAGATCCTTTATAACCCATTAAAATCGTGTTTTCAGTCATGTAAGGGTTTTTGTAAACTGTGTATCTAGAGTTAATTGCACCAACTTTTTGTACACCCATATTGTACTTATCCGCATCTCCAGCTGAATCAGCTGCAAATCCTGGAATAGATTCTAGTACAGTAGAGATTTTTGGAGAAACTACCATCCAGTTAGCACCACCTCTTAAAGTTTTCTGGTGGATTAAGTTACTAACTTTCTGTAATTTAACACCTAAAGTTTGGTACCAAGACATTTTAGTATAGTAAGTTCCTGAAGATGTAGTTTGTACACCTGCTGAAGATACTTCTTTACCAATTGTAGCACTCCAGAATTCAGTAGTGTCTGCACTTCTTAGTAACATATCTAAGATTTCAAGATCAATTTCCATTGAAATGTACTCACTTAAGATTGAAGTTAATTCTGCTTCCGCGTCAATTGAGTGATAAGCATTCAAGTCTTGAGCGAACTCAGGAGTCCATTGTGCTTTCAATTTACGTGTTTTTGCAGCAACAGTGTCAGATCTCAATTTAACATTGATTTCTGGGATATCTAACGATGAGTTGTTAGCTCCAGTTGCACCTGTAGCAGCTACACCATCTTCAAAGTCACCTCTATCATCTAAGTTATCTGGTCCTTTAAAGTATTTTACAGCAATAGTTTCAGCGTTAGTTAAACCTGTAACATACATGTTAACGTATCCTGTACCATCTGTAAATGTGTTGAATTGGTTGTAGTTTTGAGCTGCACCAGTTGTTACTCTAAATCCTCTAACTCCTTCAGGGTCAAAATCAGTAAGAGATCCTGTGTTGATTCTTAACTCTTGTACGTCAGTTAAAGTAACTGCTTCAATAAATGCTTGGTCATAATTTACTGATGCTGAATCAGTTAAAGCTAAAGCAACAAAAGAAGCTGTAACATTAGTTCTACCAGTACCAGCTGCGTGATGTGCAGCAATTGATGCTGTTACAGTCGTACATAATGCTGTTGCTTCATTGATTGAATAACCGAATCTACCTGCACCATATAATGCTGAAGCTGAACCTGGTCCTGTTGGAAGGTCAGTTTTCTTCAAGTCATTAGTAGCACCGTATAAACTGTTATTTTGTGTGAATCCTAATTGACCAGTTCCATATTGGAAGTCAAGATAGAATATTAGACCTGCTGGTAAGTTCATTGGTTGAACTGATATTAGGTCTTTTGCTACCACTTCGCCGAATACTCTTCGTACTAATGGTAGGGCAACACCTGCCCATGCTTCTGAATTACCTGCACTAAATGATGCACCAGTACCCGTAGTGTTAGCTTCGTTTACTAATTGCTTAGCTTGGTTTTCCAAAAGAATAGCCATGTTGTTTTTTTCTGTAGAAGATTCAATTCCCTCTAGTAACCCTGATTTATCCCATTTAGCTGATAATTTACCAGCTTGGTTTTGCATCACAGTGTAAGGGCTTGCGCCTTCTAATAAAGTATTTACATTGTCCATTTTTTGTAATTCTTTTTTAGGTTATTGATTTATTTTAATATTTGCTAATTTTTGAAAACGATTTACCATATTATCAGATTCAGCGATTACTTCTTTTTTAGGAGCGGTACTAGTACCAGCTGCTTTAGAAGCCATTCCTAAACCTTCTCTTAATGATTTCGTTTTAGATTTTACAGATCCTTTCTTTGATTTAGCAACATTGAAAGTATCCTTAATTGTTTCGTAAATTAACTTAGCTTCTTTAACGTTTGACGCATTGTCTAAAGTTTCAACTACACGTAGTTTTTGTGCTTCATCCAAATTGTTAGCTTTAAAGATTCTATTAACATAAAGTAATTTAGAGTTTAACAAATTAACTTCGTTAAGTTCAGTAGTTACTGTTTCTAAAGCTGCTTGAGTTTCGTCAAGTTCTTTTTTAACTTCTTCGTAACGACCACCAGCTGCTTTTTGTTTTTTCATGTAATCAGCAAGTCTTTCTGGTGTCCAATACGCTTCTAGTTCTTCTGGAGACATTCTTGTTCCTGATTTACCTGAAAAGTTTACTGCTGTAGCTGCTTTTTGGAGTTTATCGTAAAATCTTTTCATTACGTTTTCATCCATTTTAGCTTCACCAAAATCACCTTCGTTAACTGTGTCTTCTTCGTTTTCGTCTAAATTGTTAATTTCCTCAAGAAGAGCATCTAGATTAAAATCTTCACCTTCATGTACATAATCAGCTTTATAACCTGCACGGTTAGCTGTTTTTGCACTGTAAGTTACTTCCATTTCATCTAATTTGTCTTCTTCGTCTTTTTTAGCTTCATCTAAATCTTCATCCTTAGCTTCTTTAACGTCGTCTTTGTCGTCATCTTTTTTAGCTTCGTCTAAATCTTCATCTTTAGCTTCATCGACTGTTTCTTCTTCCACTTCACCTTCTTCTAATTCTAATTCATTAAGAATTTCTTCCAAATTGATTTCCTCATCTAGATCTTCACCTTCATTTTCCATACCCGTGATTTCATCCATTTCCTCATCCATGTATGTTTCATCCATAGTTTCGTCCATTTCTTCATCCATATATGTTTCTTCTAATTCTTCTTCTTCTTCATTTAAAGTTTCAGATAATTTAGCTGATAACATAGATTGTAGTTTGGGTGTGAAAGCTTCTTCTAGTGCGGCTTTTGCATTTGCAAGAGCAACTTCACGAA
>CAACVC010000115.1_pt1 | contig 17065 bp, 26 predicted proteins | sample 2381761 | NCBI WGS metagenome assembly CAACVC01 (sample SAMEA5211966, study PRJEB30684) | marine metagenome | biome: Marine; feature: Epipelagic; material: Water | collected 2015-10-15 | depth 45 m
TGTTAGATAGTGGTGAAGTATCTTATGGTGGAACTTTACTGCGAAATGTAAATGAGTTTGGATATTAGATGATAATATTAAATCTTTTACAAGATACTACAAGGGACAAAAAATCCCTATAAAATCTGGATTTATTTTTAAAAGTGTAGAAAAATATGTTGATAATAATTCAATATATAATTTTAATAAAATCGGTGTTGTATCTTTAAATTATGGTTGTAAGATATTCGGTAATGATATGAGGTCTGTAATTGTTGAAAATGGAAAATCTTATAGTTGTATGTTAATACCAACTAACTCATTAAGAAAAGATGGAACACTAATAAGATTTAGTGGAAAACATCAAGAGGATAATTTCTTATCATTAGACTTTATCTGTAATGATTATACTACATTATGTTTTAATCATATCTTCTATAATAAAAACACAAGTGGAGTGGATAAAGGTGGAAACAGAGAAAGTATCTATAAAGATGATGATAAACAGAAAGGAAGAATTGAAAGAACAGAATTCTTTATAAATAAAACAAAAAGACTATTACAACAAGGAATTATTAAACCTAAAAAAAGTTCATATACCATAAATGATTTATTAGTATCATCACCACAAAAGAACGAAGAAGTACATATGAAATTTATGTATAATAAAATTAAATCTATTCCATTAAATCCCATAAATTATAGTGAAAGAGATGATGATACAGAATGGAATAATTATAAAAATGATGTTAGTAATATTTACTTACAACCTAATTAAAACTTAAAGTAGTATCCTTTTCCTCAAATGTTAATATATTTTTTTTTCGGTGATCTTCTAATTTCTTTTTAGAACAATCCGCCAATATTTTATGAACCCAGTCATCAAAGCCTGGAAACTTTTGTCTATAAAAATCTTCTGTATATTCGCCATAATCAAATTTTTCAAAGTCAATATTATTATCATCAGCATAATTAGTAAAATTGTCTACAAATTCCTCTAAATCACTATCCTTAAAATCTCTCTCACCAATTACACTAACAATATCTTTTTCATTATTTTTATTACAATCTATTACATTTCCGCCAATATCTTCCACAATATAGGAATTTGTAGTTTCCAATATAGAATTTTTTTCTTGTTCCATTATATAATGGAAGAAGAAAAAAAAATTGAAGATCCACCTAAAAAACCTAAAAGAGTTTTGTCTGAAAAACAAAAAGAGGCACTCGCAAGAGGGCGTGCAAAGGCACACGAAAGGTTAAGAGAATTTAGAAAAAATAAAGGTTCTGTTGAAAAAAGTGATGAACCAGTTAAAGAAGAAAAACCTAAAAAAGAACCAAAAAAGAAAATAACAAAAAAAGATGTGAATTATGGTGATGATGAAGAGAAAGAAGAATTTGTAGAAATCCATAATAAAATAGTAGAAGAAGAAGAACAAGAAGAAAAACTACAATTAAAACAATCTCCTAAAATAAAAAGAAAGAAAAAACCTAAACAAGTTGTAATCGTAGAAGAAAGTAGTAGTAGTGAAAGTGAAGAAGAACAAGTCATAGTAAGGAGATCACGAAGAAAAAGCAAACCAGTCCAACAATCTCCACCACAACAAAATAACATAAATATCCCACAAAAATCATCTATATTATTTTATTAAGATATATATAATGGATTTTAAAGAAATACCTAATGAAAAATTACAAAGAGTAGGAAAAGTAAAAATGAATATTGATGGAGAACTCGCACCAGATATACCAGAACCACTACCAAAAAAATCTGGATTTAACATGGTAATCAACGGGCCAAGTGGTTCTGGAAAAACAAATATGTTAATACAATTATTACATAGAAAGGCACATAAAGGACAAAGACAATCGCTGAGGAGAGTTTTTGATGATGTAGTAATTGTCTCACCTTCATTAAAAAGTCTAGCAAATAATATTTTTGAAGATTTAGATGAAGGAAAAAAATTTAATAGATTTAGTGAAGAAATGTTAGATGGATTAGATGAAATATTAGATGCGAATGAAGAAGAGAAGGAAGAAGATGGAAAAGATAGATTTACATTAGTTATTTTAGATGATGTAGGATCACAACTAAAAAAGAATGGAAAGAAATTAGAACAACGATTTAGTAGTTTATTACAAAATCGTAGACATCGTAATCTATCTGTAATAACATTAACACAAAAACATAGAGATATGCCCCTCGCAGTTAGAAATAATTTGTCTCATTATGTTTCTTTTCTACCAAAGAACCAACAAGAAAAAGATGCTATTTATAGTGAATATGTATCTGCTCCAAAAAAATTTATGAATGATTTTTTTAATTACTTTTTCCAAGAGAAGTACGACACCATGTTTATTGATATGTCTAATCCACCTTTTGTCTTTTATCGTAATTTCAATAAAGTAGAGTTTTAATAAATTATATAACTATAATATATATGGTTGAAAAAAGAAAGAAAAAATCCAAAAGAAAAACAAAAAAAAGAATACCAAGAGAAATCATTAAAATTGTTGTAAATAATTATTTAAATAATAGAGATTTAAGAAAACGAAGAAGAAGACAAGCACAACAAAAAAGAAATCCACAAAATAGATTAGGAGGTGCCTATCCTTTACAAAATAAAGCAATAGACTCCATATCTTATAGTAATAATTTTAGAGGAACAAATGATATAAGATTAATGGCACTTGAAAGAGGAATGAGTAATGCTCTAACTGCTAATATATCTATGTTAAATGATGTAGTCAGACATAATAAAAATTTACCATTATTAGATAATAAACCACATTTACCAGTTCCTAGTCAAGATTATAAAAGTTATAATCCTAATTATCCAGATGAGGATACACAAAGCACTATATCTGGTTATTCTGTTGATGCTGATGAATTAGAAAATCTAAGAAAAAATTTTGGTTTAGATGATGAACCACGACAAGCACCACCACCTAAATTAACAAATATTCCAGAAGAAAAAATAGATCAACCAGAAGAAAAAATAGATCAACCAGATGCATTAACGAAAGCAGTAAGTGATGAATTAGAAAAAGAAAAGAAAGGCGGAGGAAAATCATTTAAATTAACTGATGAAATGTTAGAAGAAAAAGAAAAAAAGAAACCAGATAAAGATTATGGCCCAAGACCAACACAACAGGCTATATTTTCTTTTATGTCTGATAATCAAGTAATAGATAAAGCAAAATTTTATGGATTACCGGAAAGTGAAATAGCAAAATATACAAACAGAAATTTATTAGGAAACCTTGTTGTTACAACTGGTAAATTAAGAGCATTTAAAGTAGCAATTTTAAATAGGGCAAGAGAAGTTACGAAACCATCATCAAGAGGCAGGCCATTCGGTAGTTAGTTCATTTAGTAAATTTTTTTTATTTAGTAAATATATATGAGAAAAGGAATTATTTATAAGATTACTGATAATACTAATAATAATTGTTATTATGGTGCTACCATACAACCATTATTTAAAAGAAAGGCAGGACATAAAAGAGATTTTAAAAGATATTGTAATGGAGGATATAAAGACAAATCACAAGGACAATATACTTATAGTGCTATTGATATATTTAAAAATGATAATTATTCTTATGATATTGTAGAAGAAATAGAAACAGACAAAGACAAAAAAGAATTATTAGAAAGAGAACTCTTCTATATACGAACTTTTCCATGTGTAAATAAACTTGGAAAACTCCTATATTAGAATTGATTTTATAATATAAATTTTTTTATAAACTTATATTATATTATGTCTTCTAAAAATATTACTGGTGTGGCGAATACTGGTTCTGTATTTATTACTGGATCATTAGAATTAAATGAATTAAAAGTTCCTACAATATTTAACAAAAGAATAGAACAAAATAAAATAGAATTGTATAGTGAAGATGTTGTCTTGTCTTCTAAAAGTGATTATACAATAAATTATAATGATGGAAATTTAGGCACCACTCCAATATTCAATATTAAAAAAAATGGAACAGAAAAATTTATTATTAATGATTCTGGTGCCGATGTAAAAACTGGTGAAATATTTTATAATGGAACTGCATTAAAAAATGTAGCAGAGACATTAACAAATAAAAGTATAGATGGAAATAACAATACAATAACAAATGTTCCAGCAGGTTCTTTACCTGCAAATGTAGCATTAACAGATGCTATTAATACTTTTACAGCAACACAAACTTTTAATGATGTTATTACTTACAATAGTAATATAAAATGCGATAGTATAGTAGGTAAAACAAATAGTAATACTACTCTTCTTTTTACAAATGGAGTAGATGTGGCATTAGAAACACCAGATGATATTGTGCTAAGATATAATAAAGGTGGAAGTGGAACAACTGGAACTTTAAAAATTAGAGACAATATTACGAATAAAGTAGAAGTAAATACAAATGGATTAAATATGTTAGATAGTGGTGAAGTATCTTATGGTGGAACTTTACTGCGAAATGTAAATGAAACTTTACAAAATAAAACATTAACCACACCTATAATAGCATCCATAAAACCGGATGGATCAACTTTATTAACATTACCAACAGCAACAGATACATTAGTAGGAAAAGCAACAACAGATACATTAACAAATAAAACTATTACTGATAATATCGCGGCATCTCTAAAACCAAGTGCGAGTAATACGATCACATTTCCTGATGAGAGCGATGAGGTTGTGCTACGAACAAGTAGCCAAATTTTATTAAATAAAACTTTAAGTAGTCCGGTTATGACGAGTTTTAGACTTGCTACTGGTGGCCCAAATATTTCTATTCCAGTTCCAAGTAATAATGATAATATGGTGCTACGAAATCATACTTCTACACTAACTAATAAAACAATAACTGCGGCAGACAATACATTAACAATAGCATCAAGTAATTTAACTGATGGAACAAATATACCATTAAAAGATGGTACTAATGTTTTTTCTGGTATTTCTAATACATTCAATAATCCAATTCTTGGAAATCTAACTGGTGATGTAACTGGTGATGTAACTGGGACTTGTACTGGTAATAATATGATAGGTAATTTTCAAGGATTTAGTGGTAGATTAGATGCTGATATAACTGGTATTACCACAACAGCAATAACAGCAGTTGGTGGTTGGTTAATTTCAAGTACTGGTGGAGCAAGTGGAGCAAGAAATTCTTTTCAATCAAGTATGTCTGGTGTTTCAAATAATGTTCTTCCAGCTACATTTAGTTTAAATCCTGGCACTTATTTATTATGTGCTAATGTAAGGATACGATCATATGGTAATAGTAATACCGACCTATTAACTTTATTTTTTTCTACTAATAGTGGTGCGCCAAGTTCATTAGACGACCGCTATCCACAAGTAATAGCAGGAAGACGAGTTTTACAAGATGAATTTAGTATGACCTTATCTTGTACTTTTAGACAATCTGGAACTAATAATTGTGCCCTATGTGTAAAGGCGGCAACTGCCGATAGTGGTGGATACGATATAGATAGAACATCATGGCTTTCTATACAAAAATTAAGAATATTTTAATTATAAAATCTCCTTTTAAAAAAGGAGAACGAAAACTTTTCTTTTGAAATACTTTTTCTTTTAAAAGTATAAATGAATAATAATAATTGGACTAACGAGGTCGTAGACATATTAGAACGAATACGAAAAAATAGTATTACTTTGTCTAATCGTCACAGAAAAAACTTCTATGAATATAAATCATACTCTAAATATTTTGATCTACCTACGATTGTCTTTTCCACTTTGTCTGCTTCTTTTAGTGTAGGTGCTGGTAAATTTTTAAAACAAGAATTAGTATCTGTCGCAACATGTGGTGTTTCTATGGTGGTCGCAATATTAACATCTATAAAATTATATTTACAATTAGAAGAAAATATTAAAATTGAATTAGAAATGAGTAAATCATTTCATACTTTGTCTCTTGAATTGTATAAAACATTAAATTTAGATAATAGTCAGAGAAATTTTGATGGATTGGAATATTTAAATAAGAAAATGTCTGAATATATAAAAATGATAGAACAATCTAATTTATTACGAAGAAATCTAAAAAAAGATTTTTTATTAGAAATAGAAAGTGAATTAATTAGTGAAGATGAACCATCATCATTTAGAAGAAATATCAGTAGTTTTGAATTTGAAACAAAAGAAGAACAGATTTAAAATGTCTATATAATTTATATATGTCTTTCCAAAATAAACGAACGGCCCTTTCATATGTACCGAATCAATCACCACACATGTTTTTAAATCCTAATGAAAATCAATCTGGATTACCAGATAATATGGTTCGTCCAGAGGGATTTATAGATAATTTATTACCAAAAAGTATAAAATTCTTTGGAAATCAACAAAAATATTTTCCATTACGAAATCATAGAATAGTAAATAGACGACCAAATATGATCCCTACTACAATTTATAGTTTAGGACAAAATGTTTATGAATATGATTATGTAAAACCTATAATACGAGTTCCTATAAATCAAGGATACAAATTTATTTAATATATACTTTTGAAAACTTTTTTTAAAAGTTTATAATATATATGCCTATACTTATACATTTTGGAAAAAGTGATAGAAAAGGAAAACGATATATTTTAAGATTTGTAAATCCAAAAATGACTATCCATTTCGGATCTGATGTCGCGACAACATTTACAGATGGAGCAACAGAACAAAAGAAAAATGCTTACCTTGCAAGACATCGTGTTAATGAAGATTGGACTAAAATAAATGCTGGTTCTGCTAGTCGTTTTATTTTATGGGGTAAATCTCGTAATTTAGAGACAAATTTAAAAGATTATATTAAACGATTTAAAATAAAAGATAATAGAAAATTTAAATAATCATGATATATGTTATATGGGATTATTTAAAAGTGTTAGTAAAGGAGTGAAAGATACAGGTGGTGCCGTAGTATCTGGGACGAAAGATGCAGGTGGAAAAGTTGTATCTGGAACTAAAAATGCTGGTAATACAATCGTAAATACTGGAAAAGAAGGAGCAAGACAAGGTGGTCGCGCAGTAGATTATACTGGAAGAAAGAATGGTTTAAGTGGAGATGTAAGCAAATTTATGTTGAAGAAACACGGAGCCAAAGAAAGTTTCTCGCATATGGGCAAGCAAGTTGGTGTAAGTTTTTTTGACCCGGGCAAACCTATAACAAGATACATGTATAAAATGGGTTTGGTAGGAGAAAAAGATAAGAAAGATACACGACTTGGTATTGATATAGTTTATGGTGCTGGAACTATGGGCATGGGCACTGGTGCTTCTGCTGTTAATGAAAGCACAAGAAGAAGAGCAGGTAAAGGTAAGAGACACGAAAAAAAAGAAAAAACAAAAGCAAGGCATGCGGCAAAGGAAGAAAGAACTGGAAAGAATATAAAAAATTTTAAAAAATAAAATACATATATATATAAATGCCTTCTAATGTTTTAAATGATACAAATAGATCCAGTATTAATATGTATTTACAAAGTGATAATGCTACTATTAATAATGGAGAAAGTAATAAAACATTTTTATTCCAAAATGCGATAGAACCATTACCAGATCAAGATGTTTTAGTTGGATTAACTGATTTTGAAATGGCGAATACATTATATAATATTAATACTGGATTTAATACTATTGTAATAGACAATCAGACAATTACATTAACACCAAAAAATTATACAATTGATTTTTTAATTTTAGAATTAAATGATTTATTTGATGCGAATACAAATTTAAAGACAAAAAATATGGCAGTATCTTATGATATAAATTCATTTAAATTAACATTTACTGCTGATAGTAATTTTATTATAAATAGTTCAACCATGGAATTTGAATTAGGATTAGAAAATCAATTACCTACTAACTCTGTATTATCTTATGAGACAAACAATACAATATTTTTAGGTGGTTTGTCTTCTGTCTACATAGAAATAAAAAATTTATCATTAAATAATTTAGATAGTCGTGGCCCTATTGATAATACACTTGCGAAAATAAACATGAGAAAAAATAATGGATATTATACATTTTATGATGCCCCAGAACATAATTTTTTTAAAGTAAATAATCGTGAAATTCATAGTATAGATTTAGTATTAACAGATAATAAAAATAGAGAATTAATTTTAAATGGTGGTGAATTTTCATTAACTTTAACATTTCATTTCATAAAGAAAAGACAAGATGTCTTTGATTTAAAATATTATTTAAAAAAAGATATAATTATTTCAGATCGTGAAAAACGAGAAAATGAAAGAAAAAATATAATAGAAGAATAATATAAAATGGGTTTCTTAAATGGATTAAGAAAAGGTTTTAAATCTACAAGAAAATTTGGTAATAAAGTGGCGAAAGGAACGAGTTTAGGATTGAAAAAGGCATCTGCAGGTGCTGAATTTCTGGGCTCAGCAATAGAAAAAGCTGGGGTCGCAACAGGACAGCCAACATTAGTAAGTGCAGGACAAGTTTTACGAGAAGGAGGACAACTTGCAGGTAGAAGTTCCGCGGCAGTAGAAAAATTACGAACTATAAAAACAAGTGATGATCTTGCTTCTGTAATTGAAGATGGATATGGAATAGCAGACGATGGAGGACAATTAATGGCGAAAGTTCAATAAATCTATTTTTGATATACTTTTTTTTTTAAAAGTATATTATATATGGATATTAAAGACTATTTAGTTTTAAGACAAGAAGATGCTGAAAATGCTACTTTAAATGCTAATAATAATAAATTAAAATGGAATATACCGAATACCTATTATAGTAACCAAAGGTCTCAATCGTGTTCTGTTTGTCTCGTTAATTGTTATGGTAAGATTCATTCTGCTAATGATTTTGTCTTGTCTGTAAAATGTAATCTAACTGCTGGAAATCAATATAATACTGCTAATTCCTCTACATATTTAGGAAGTGTAAATAGAAATACAGATACAACATCAGTATTTAATAGTGAAAAATTAATTTTACAAACAGCACCAAGACCCTCCGTAGTTGAAATAGAATTTTTTAATGAAATCAATAATGGAGTGTTGAACGAACAATTATCAGGAATGGTTGTAATATTACAATTTAATTATTATAATGCTGAAACGACTAGTAACCTTTTAGGAAATGAATATGCCCCAAAATTGTAAAAAAACAAATTAATATAATTTAACAATAAAATTTTTTATATTGTTAGATTATATAATGGAAACTCCAGCAGAAGCTATGACTCACTTACTCGCCTTTGGGCGCAAAAAATTAAGGGCTATGAGTAGTCGCTCATATCGTGTTGTATCACCATCAACCAACACCTCATCGGCTCCTTTGAATTCGGTTGTTGAATTTAAAATCCCGGGCAACCAGATGGCTGCTTTTTTGGATAATAATTCTTGTTATTTTAAATTTAATTTAAAAAACACAGATGATGCAGAAAATTTTAGTTTTGAAGGAAAATGTGGGGCATACGGCCTAATTAAAAAGTTTGAAATATTAACTGCAGGCCAAACAATTGATACAATTGATGAATATGGTGTATTGTTTAGTGCTATGGCTGATACTGATAGTTCAACACTTTATGCTGAAAATAATGGTAAAATCTTATATGGTGCTGACTCGGACGCCTTTGCTGGAAATACTGCAGGATTAAATGTAGTGGCTGCTGGTGGAGAACGAGTTGTATGTCTTCCTTTGGTGTTAAACTCTCTTGCTAATAGCCGTAAATACATACCTCTTTTTTCTCGCGATAATCTTACTATTCGGCTAACTTTGAATGATATTACAAATGCTGGAATTAGTGCATCTGGTGCGACAGCACTTGCTAATACAGAAATAGTATTAGATCAACCAGAACTTGTATATAATGTAGTAGAATTATCTGCTGATGCATTCCAAGCAGTATCGGCATCTGTTGATAATGTATTCCAAATTGTTAGTGATACATACCGACACACCTCTTCTAATGTAGGTGCAGCGGCATCACAAACACATATCGCTAATTTAGGCTTTGCTTTTTCTTCATTAAATCGTGTTATTATATGCCAAAGAGAAACTGCTAATATTGTTGTAGATAAACCAGCACTTGGTAATCGGTGTGTTCGTGGATTGGAACAAGCAAATCTTCTACTTAATGGTGCTTCCATCCCAGAACGACCTATTAAAATTAGTCTTACTTGTGCTACTGCCCTTGCAGAAACTCTCGTGGCAGACCGATCGTTGGTTGCTTATGATAGTTTATCTCGTGTTGGTGATGGTGCTGGATATAATGCTCAAACACCAACTGGTGCGACAGATGCTACTACTGGTTCTTTTGTTTTACAAATTGATACAGAAAGTATGAGATCTGAAAGTGATGACCCGGGCATCTACGCCGGCGTATCCACTATTGGTAGTGTGCTACAAGCTCAATTAGAATATGGTGCGGCAAATAATAGAGCTATCAAGTTAGATTTCTTCGCCCAATTTACACAATTACTTACATTAGATATGAATGCCTCGCAAACCTTCATCGCCTCTGTTTAATTTAGTAAAAAAAATAATATATTAAGATATTTTATAAATGCCCGGCCACGACCCAAGTAAGAGACCTCCAAGAGGAAAATTAACGAAACAACAACAACATCAACTAGCAACACACGGAAAAACATATACTCCTCTTCATATAGCACATATGGGCAAGATGATGAGAGCTGGAAAGACTTTTACGGCAGCACATAATCAAGTAATGAAAATGAAAATTAAACATAAAAGATAAAATTGAAGTAGATTTAAATTAAATAAAAATATAATATAATGGCAGGTTTTCATACAAAAACATTTAAAAAACACGATGATTATATGACCCCAGATTATGCTTGGGATAATATAAAACAATACATACCAAAAGATAAAGTAATTTGGGAAGCATTTTATGGAGATGGAAATAGTGGATCACATTTAAAAGAATTAGGTTTTAATGTGATCCATGAAGAAATAGATTTTTTTGAAAATGATTTAGGTGATATTATTGTCTCTAATCCACCATTTAGTAAAACAAAAGAAGTAATGGATAGAATGTATGAGTTAGATAAACCATTTATTATGATTTTACCTTCATCTAAAATAAATACAAGTTATTTTAGGAAATGGAAAGACAAAGGATTACAGATTATAATACCAAGAAAAAGAATTCATTTTAAAAAATTAATTAATGGAAAAGTGCCAGATAATTGGAAAAATTGTTGTAATTTTGATTGTTTTTATTATTGTTATAAAATAGATTTAAAAAGTGATATAGTTTGGTTAGAATAATATTTACATTATATAAATGAAAAAAGAAAGGAAAATGTATATTTTAGTTGTCTATGGAGATCTGGAACAAAAGAATATTATATATTTTGGAAAGTTTGATAAAATAAAACATATATTTCAATTTTGTAATAATAAATTATTTTATGCTGATGTTAATTTTAAACAAGAAAGATGTTATAAAACATTTAAATCATTATTTAGGATTATCAAGTTGTCTCATTATGAAAAAATGAAATATTTTTATTTAAAATGATATAAAAATATATATTATAATATATATAATGAGATCAGAGGCATTAAAAAGAGCACAAAGAAAATATAGACAAAATAATCGTGATAAATTTAAAGAATATACTTATAAATACAGAACACAACATAAAGAAAAAATTTTAGAAATTGCAAAGAAATCATATAACAATAACAAAGACAAATGTAGTGAAAGATATTATAAAAAAAGAAATTATAATGGTGACCCATTATGTAGTATCCGTCATCTATTTAGGGAATTTTAATTTTTTTTGTAATAATATATTTTTTAAAAAATTGATTTAAAAAAATATATTATATGTATATATATATATGAGTAGATTAGTAGATACTTTATCTATTAAGAAACATAATTATACAACAAACGAACAGAAAAAAATAAGAAAAGAATTAAATATTAGGTCTATTAATGGTATTATAAAACTTGCGAAAGATAATAATAGATTTAGTGAAAATGATTCTGATGTTGTTAAAAAAAGAAAAGCATTAAATTATGCGGCGAAGTTGTATAATAAAAAAATTACCATTAAAAATCAACAAATTATGAAAGAAAGAAAAAAGAAAAAAGAAATGAATGATTTTAGGACAAGGATACAACGAGAAATAAAAAAAAATGATATAATTAGAAGAAGAAAATTAGACAAAGAAAAGACAAAAGAATTATTAAAATCATTTAAAAATGTAAAAGGATATTTTAAACTTAATGTAGGTAATAAATCATATACATTAAATCAAGGTACATTAGATAGATTAATAAAAAATTTAGATGATTTATTTGTAGATACTGATGAAGGTGATGAATCAGATCCAGAAATAATAATGTTGGTTAAAGGAAATAGAACTTTTGAAATTGAAAGAATTGATTATAAACTTGATGGAACATATAAGGCGAATAATGGTGGGTTCTTTAAATATACTCATAAATTAGAAAATGTAGACTTATCTAAATTACAAATATATCCAAATATAAATTACAAAAATTATGAAATAAATTGTTTTATTCATTCCATGATAGAAAGTGAATTATTTACAGAACCAGAAATAAATGATATGAAAAGTAAAATGAAGACAAAATATATTAGAACCAAAGATATTAAAAAATTCTGTGAAGTTTATAAATGTTGTATTGAAATAGAAACCATAAATGATGAATTAAAAAGAAGTACAAGAATGAAGGTCGGAGATAAAAATAGTGAAAGAACATTAAAATTAGGATTAATTGATAATCACTATATTTTAAAAACAACAATACCATATACACGATTTTCCATAGAAAACTGGAATAAAATAAAACATCTGGAAAATCCAAATAAAATAGCTCAATATGATAATGGATATTATAAAAGAAAAGAAAATAGATTTATTGATTCATTTACATTAGTAAAATTATTAATGAATGAAAAAGACAAATATTTAACACCTATTACAAAATGTGATGAAATATATAAAACTTGTTATTATGATGAAGTAAAAGTAATAGATGATTTAAATTATAGTGAAAATAATGTAAATTTTGAAGTAAATTATGTAAAAGAAAAAGATGAAATACCTAACATATATTTTGATACTGAAACAATACCATACGGAAGACATACAGCATTTGTAATGGTTATGAAGTATAGAGATGAGACAAATAATATTATAACGAAAATATTTCGTGGAGAAAATTGTGGATTAAAAATGTTATTTTGGATAAGTGATAATGTAGAATGTAGTTCTGATCTTGGTATTAAATTAATCGCCCATAATTTAGGTTATGATTTTAGATTTATTGGTAAATATCTTAAAATTAAAAATATAATGGAAAGAGGAACTATGATGTTAGGTGGTATGTGTAATTTTGTTATGAATAAAAAAAGTGGTAATCTTAAAATAAAATTACAAGATAGTTATGCATTAATACCAGAAAAATTATCTAAATTTCCAAGTATGTTTGGTCTGGAAAGTGAAAAAGAATTTATACCTTATAAGTTATACACTAACAAAAATGTTGAAACAAAATATATAAGTTTAAAAAAATGTTTAAAAGAATGTAAGATACAATCCAAGGCGAACCACATAGAAGATGGTAAAAATACAATTGAAGAAGATGAAAAATTATTTTTAGATAATTGTAATAAATGGAATTGTATAGAAAATGATAAAATAAATATTATTAAATATGCTGAAGAATATTGTAAAATAGATGTAGAAGTATTATTAAAAGGATATGAAAAATTTAAAGAAATGCTCCTAGTCGTTTCTAAATTAGATTTAGATAATTATATGACTATATCACAACTATCACAAGATTATTATAAACATCAAGGTTGTTATAATGAAGTTGGTGAATTATCTGGAATACCACGAGAATATATACAAAAATGTATGGTAGGTGGTAGAGTAATGCCGAGACAAAATAAAAAACAATTTATTAAAGGAAAAATTCAAGATTTTGATGCCGTTAGTTTGTATCCTTCGGCGATGATACGATTAGGTGGATTACTCTGTGGATCACCAAAAGTATTAGAAAATAAAACATATGAGTTTTTGGAAAAATGTGATGGATATTTTATACAAATTAAAATAACAAAAGTAAATCAAGAAAAAAATAAATCATTTCCTTTAATGAGTAGAGTTGAAGAAAATGGAAGTAGATTATGGACTAATGATATGGAAAATCATAATATGTATGTGGATAAAATTACATTAGAAGATTTAATTAATTTTCAAGGAATAGAATTTGAAATTATAGATGGATATTACTTTGATGAAGGTAGAAATTATCATATGAAAGAAACAACAGAACACCTATTTAATGAACGATTGAAACAAAAGAAAAATAAAAATAAAATTGAAAAAATATATAAATTAATTATGAATTCTTGTTATGGAAAAAATTTATTAAAACCTATTGAAACAGAAAGTAAATATGTAGTTGGTAAGGAAAATTTAAATCAACAACTAATCCGTAATTACAATAATCATAAAGAAACAAAAGAATATAATTATGGTGATGAGACAAATAAATATACTACTTATAAAATGGATATTATAAAACCAATTAACGAACATTTCAATTACTGCCATGCTGGTGTAGAAATATTATCTATGAGTAAAAGAATTATGAATGAAGTGATGTGTCTTGCTGATGATTTTAATATTCCTATTTATTATCAAGATACAGATAGTATGCATATAGATCAGAAAAATATTAAACCATTATCTAAATTATATAAAAATAAATATGATAGAGATTTAATTGGTAAGATGACCGGCCAATTTCATAGTGATTTTGATAGTAATATATGTGATGAAGAAACAATCCATAGTAAATTGTTTATCGCATTAGGTAAAAAAGTTTATGTAGATGTGTTAAGTGATAAAGATAATAATATTGATTATCATATTCGTATGAAAGGAGTATCTGGTAAATCAGTTAAATATCACTGCCAGAAAGATAAAATAAAAGTAGAAAAATTATATGAAAAATTATATAATAATGAAACCTATGGATTTGATCTTGCTTGTAATGGATTATCACCTTGTTTTGAAGGTAAAACAGATGGTAGTATATGTAGTAAAGAAGAGTTTTATAGAATAATATGTTTTGATCCAAATGTAGAAAGAAAGAAAAGAAAGATAAACGAGACAAAAGAAAATTTAGAAAAAGGTAAAAAAAATAAAATCATACTATAATTTATAAAGATGCCCGGCCATAGTAAAATGAAAAAGATGATGAAGAAGATGCCCAAACCACCACGAAGTGTAGTACGACCTTTACCACGAGCAGCAGTAATGCCTAATTTACCTGGGCCACGATTTGGAGTAAGCCCACCTCCACAATTAAAAAAACTTGTTAAACGAAGAGGTATGAAAAATCTAATGCCTGCCTCTTTTCGTAAAAATGTAAAAATACATTAAAAATTTTTTTATTAGATTAGTATATAATGCCCGGCCATAAAGACAAAGCAAAGAAAAAGAAAGCTCCTACTAACAGACCTGCTAAAAAAAATCGTGTGAAGAAACCAAAAAATCCTTTCCAAAGAAAGAATAAAAAGAAAAATAATAGAGAAATGATGCATGCCGCAGTAATGCCGAACCGCCCAGTCGGAGGACCAATTCTTTTCGTACAAAATGAGCGAGAAATGAACCAATCACCTGGCGGAAAATTTGGAGATGTAAGAGTTCATTAAAATATATATCAATATTATATATGTCTACATTTAGAGACAAATATAATATTAAATATGGATTTAGAAAAAATGCCTCTCATAGTATAGATGATATTGCTAAAACTACAAAAATAAAAAAATCAATATTACAACAAGCATTTAATCGTGGTGTAGGGGCTGCGAAAACTAATCCGCAGAGTGTAAGAAATAAAATAACTGGAAAAAAACAAGCTGGAGGATTTAGTCCAGCAAAAAGAATGTCTAACGAGCAGTGGGGTTTTGGAAGATTATATGGTTTTGTAATGAAGAACCCTAAGCAAGTTGGAAAAGATAAACCAGATAATGATTTATTTTTAAAGATTAAAAAGTAGTAAGCAGAGACAAAATAATATTTTAATATTATATAATGTTTTGTGGAGATAATGATTCTGATAATTATGAAACTGATAAAATGGGTTGGGATATGATTAAACAATTTATACCAAAAGACAAGACCCTATGGTGTCCTTTTTATTGTAAAGGAACACAATTAACATATTTAAATGAATTAGGATTTGATGATGTGATCCATAAGGACGAAGATTTTTTTGAAAATTATTATCCTAATACTACAATAATAGACAATCCACCATATGGAAAAAAATTTAAAGATGTTTGTATTAGATTGAAAGAATTAGATTTACCTTTTATTATTATTGGTTTGTCTTCTGTATTACTAACTAAATGGTTTCAAGAATTATTTAAAGATCATTTACAAGTTATTCTACCAAATAAAAGACCAACATTTAGTCATAAAGATAATCCAAAAAAAGGATACACACCTCCATATGGAACGATGTATTATTGTTATAAAATGAATTTTCCAAGAGATTTAATTTATATATAAAAATAATATAAAGAAATATTATCTTGTATATATATATAATATGGAAACTCTACCTAATGAAATTATAAATGAAATCGCTGAATATATACCTCTTTCAGTAAAAGAAATAAAACAAAAAGACAAACGACCTTTTTACAAAGAGTTATATAGATATTATTATAATTATCAATATGACGACCGCTATCCACATTTTAGATGTGCTGATTTAATTAAAGAAGAACCAGACTATGATCCATATTTAAATGAATGGATTGATAATGATGAATATATTGTAGTTTTTTATCCCTAATATATATAATGGTAGTAACTTATAAAAAAAGACAAAATTTTTATGAAAAAAAATTTATGGAGAGATTTGGTATTTTAGATATATGTTTAAAAAATATACATTTATTTTTTAGAATACCAATCCCTACTTTAAATACTTTATTTATTGAAAGTAATTTTAACTATTTAAAGGTTTATAAA
>CAACVC010000125.1_pt1 | contig 17035 bp, 9 predicted proteins | sample 2381761 | NCBI WGS metagenome assembly CAACVC01 (sample SAMEA5211966, study PRJEB30684) | marine metagenome | biome: Marine; feature: Epipelagic; material: Water | collected 2015-10-15 | depth 45 m
TAAAGTACCTGTTTCAGAATTAACATCATCATCTGGTCAAGCTAAAATTCAAAGCTTAATAGGAACGTATCAATATTATTTACAAATGATACGCGACGTTACTGGATTAAACGAAGCTAGAGACGGTAGTATGCCAAATAAAGACTCGTTAGTTGGTTTGCAAAAGCTAGCAGCTAACGCTTCAAACGTTGCCACTAGGCACTTAATAGATTCATTGTTGTATATAGGTTTGAGAACTTGTGAGAATATAAGTTTAAAAACCGCTGATATTATAAAGCACCCTTTAAATAGAAACGCTTTAATGAACTCTATAAGTACTTTTAATACAAGAACGTTGGAAGAGTTAATGAATTTACAAATACATGATTTTGGTATTTATTTAGAACTTGAACCTGAAGAAGAAGAAAAAGCAAAACTTGAACAAAATGTTCAGGTAGCTTTAAAGTCTGGAGCTATAGCTTTATCAGATGCTATAGATATTAGAGAAATAAACAACATAAAGTTAGCTAATCAATACTTAAAGCTTAGACAGTCTCAAAAAATACAAAGAGAACAAGCTGCTGCTCAACAAAATATACAAGCTCAAGCCCAAGCAAATGCGCAAGCTTCAGAAGCTGCAGCCATGGCTGAAGTACAAAAACAACAAGCTTTAACTCAGGAGAAAGTAAGTATTGAACAAGCTAAATCTCAGTTTGAGATACAGCGTATGCAAAATGAAGCTCAAATAAAAAGAGAGCTTATGGCTGAAGAGTTTAACTATCAAATGCAATTAGCAAAAACTAGAGCTGGTGTTGAAGCGGATAGAGAAAAAGAAATAGAAGATCGTAAAGATCAAAGAACAAGAATACAAGGAACACAGCAATCAGAAATGATTGACCAAAGAAAAAATGATTTATTACCTATTAACTTTGAGTCAGATGGTAATGATGATTTAAGTGGGTTTGATTTAGGTTCATTAGGGCCTAAATAAATCTTTTATTTATTTAATTATATTATATTATGTCAGAAACAGTAAAGCAAGAAGGCGACTTTAAAATAAAGTCTAAGCCAAAAAATTTAGGTAAAAATAAAGATGCTAAAGATGGTATTAAAAAAGTCACAATAGCTGAACCTAAAGATGAAATAAAAAAAGAAGAGGTAACTAAAGTAGTTATACCTACAGAAGATAAAAAAGAAGACGATGCCATTCAAATCGGAGAAACAAATGCAAGCGATGTTGCTGTCGAAGAACCAAAAGACAGTACAAGTAGCGAAGAAGTGGTTGAAGAAGTACGGGAATCCGTTCAAGATGAAAAACCAGTTCTTCAAGAAATAACCGACGAAGAAGTAGCTGAAGAAGTTAAAGAGGTAAAGAAAGAAGTTAAAGAAGCTAAAAGAGATGCTGAAATAACAGGTAATCCTTTACCAGAAAACATTGAAAAGCTTGTTTCTTTTATGGAAGAAACCGGCGGAAGCATAGAAGATTACGTGCGGCTTAATGCTGATTATTCTAATGTTGACAATAATACATTGTTAAGAGAATATTACAAGCAGACAAAACCGCATTTAAACAGTGAGGAAGTAAACTTTCTTATGGAAGATTCTTTTTCGTTTGATGAAGAATTAGATGAGGAGCGAGATATCCGCAAAAAGAAACTCGCAATGAAAGAAGAGGTTGCAAAAGCCAAAAACTTTTTAGAAAGCTCAAAAAGTAAATACTACGACGAGATCAAGTTGAAACCGGGCGTAACTCAAGAGCAGAAAAAAGCTATGGACTTTTTTGACCGCTACACGAAGGAGCAGGAGACTGCAACTGAGAGGCATAATGATTTTAAACAACGAACAGATGAGCTTTTCAAATCAGATTTCAAAGGTTTTGATTTTAAAGTAGGAGAAAAGAAATTCAGGTACGGTGTGCAAAATCCAGAAAAACTAGCTGATAAACAATCTAATATCACGAACCTAGTCGGGAAGTTCTTTGATAGTGAAGGTAAGATACAAGATTCAAAAGGTTATCATAAAGCTATATATGCCGCTGAGAATGCAGATACTATTGCTAATCATTTTTACGAACAAGGAAAAGCAGATGCAATCCGCGAGGTTGTAGATGGTTCTAAAAATCCTAGCACAAGCCCAAGACAGGCTACACAGACTGAAGGGTTTAAAGATGGGATTAAAGTAAAAGTGTTAGGCGATAAGGTGAATGATTCTTCAAAGTTATCAATTAAAAAAATCAAAATTTAAAACTATATAAATTATGGCACTATCACCCGCGTTTGGATCATTAGTTCCAAGCCAAAAATTACAAGCCCTTGAGACTAACTATCTTAGTTTCACAGACGGCAACAATGATTTCGCACAACAGTACTTACCTGAGATCTACGAACAAGAAGTAGAGCGTTACGGAAACAGAACTCTTTCTGGATTCTTACGTATGGTTGGAGCTGAAATGCCAATGACATCTGACCAAGTTGTTTGGTCTGAGCAAAATCGCTTACACATCGCTTATGACAGCGTAATTATAGCTGCTGGAGCTGCTGTTGACGTACTTTCGTTCAACGTTACAGCTACTATCACTAACGTTATTGCTGTAGGCGACACAGTAGTTGTTATGGAGCCAACTGCCGGTAGTGAAGTAACAGGTATTGTTACTGCACGTACTGCTGGAGTTGTTGGTGGAGCTGACGCTACTATCACAGTTAAGCCTTATGGCGCCCCTAATGTTTCATCTACCGTTGCTCTCGGCGGTATTGGAGCTGGTGGTTTCACAGATCTTAAGATCTTTGTTTATGGTTCTGAATACAAGAAAGGAACAGGCGACGCTACTGCTGAGTCTATCACTCCTTCTTTCACTCAATTCAGTAACTCACCTATCATCATCAAGTCTAAGTATCAAATCTCTGGATCTGACACTGCACAGATTGGTTGGGTAGAAGTTGCTACTGAAGACGGAACAAGCGGATACCTTTGGTACTTGAAAGCTGAGTCTGAGACACGACTACGTTTTGAAGATTACTTGGAGATGTCTGTTGTTGAAGGAGAATTAGCCGCTGCTGGTTCTGGAGCAATCGGAGCTAACTACAAAGGTACAGAAGGTCTTTTCTCTGCTATCAAGGCAAGAGGTAATAACTTCGCAAATTACGGTGGAACTTTAGCTGAGTTTGATTCTGTTCTTAAGAACCTTGATACTCAAGGAGCTATTGAAGAGAACATGCTTTTTGTTAACAGAAGCCTTTCACTAGAGCTTGACGACATGCTTGCTGGCTTGTCTGCTGGAGCAAACGGTGGAACTGCTTATGGTTTGTTTGAGAATTCTGAAGAAATGGCGTTGAACTTAGGTTTCACAGGTTTCCGAAGAGGTTCTTATGACTTCTATAAGACTGACTGGAAATATCTTAATGATGCTTCTACAAGAGGTGGTTTAGTTAAAGCTAACGGAACTGCTGGAGTTAACCCAATTGAGGGAGTATTAGTTCCTGCTGGAACTTCTACTGTTTACGATCAAACTTTAGGCACTAACATCCGCCGACCATTCTTACACGTACGTTATCGTGCTTCTCAAGCTGATGACCGTCGTATGAAGTCTTGGTTGACTGGATCTGTTGGAGGAGCTTACACTTCTGATCTAGACGCTATGCAAGTTCATTTCTTATCTGAGAGATGTCTTTGTGTTCAAGGTGCGAACAACTTCGTTATCTTCACTGCATAAGCACTCATAATCACAGTAATATTACCCCTGGCTTTTGCTGGGGGTAACTATTACTCTTTTAACTATTTAATCTTATTATATCATGGCTAAAAAAGCTACAGCTAAAAAAGTTGAGGTAGCACCTCAAGAAATTGAAACTCCACAATACGTGGAACCAACGCCGCGAAAGGTAGCAAAAGCTCCTAAGTGGGAAATAAGGGATAGGATATATCTCTTACAAGACAGACACAAACCATTAACATACACATTACAAAGTAAGCATCATCACAGATCTTCATTGCTTTGGTTTGACGAAGAAACAGGTATGCAAAGAGAATTACGATTTGCTATAAACCAAAACTCTCCGTTTGTTGATGAACAAAAAGGCGAAGTAACACTTGGTCATATAATGTTTAAAAATGGTGAACTCAAAGTTGCTAAAGAGCAACAAAACTTACAAAAACTATTATCTCTTTATCATCCTGCTTTAAATAAAAAGTATTATGAGTTTAATCCTGTTGCTATTGCTACAGATGAACTTGATGATATTGAATTAGAAGTAGACGCTTTAGTAGCTGCAAGATCTATGGATATAGATCAAATGGAAGCTATACTAAGAGTTGAAGTAGGTTCAGAAGTTTCTAAAATGAAAAGTAAAGAAATAAAAAGAGATCTTATGTTTTTCGCTAAAGAAAACCCAGGTTTATTTTTAGATCTAGCTAACGATGAAAACGTAATGTTACGAAACTTTGCTATCCAGGCCACAGAAGCTGGAGTAATTAAGTTATTAGAAGATCAACGAACTTTTGTTTGGGGTTCAAATAACAAAAAATTCATGACAGTTCCTTTTGATGAGCACCCATACTCAGCTATGGCAGCATTCTTCAAGACGGATGAAGGTTTGGAAATATACAAATCAATAGAGAAAAAATTCTTATAACATGTAATACTATATAGTAGTCAGGTCACTCTTCTTGAGTGGCCTAACTATTATAAATAAAATAAAAAAATAATGGCGGTAAATATAAACACAGTATATACTACAGTATTATACATACTGAATAAAGAACAGCGGGGATATATTCCACCAGCTGAGTTTAATAGTCTTGCTGTACAAGTTCAAAATGATATTTTTGATTCTTACTTTCCTGATGGAAACCAAGTAAACCGCTTAAATCAAAGTAACAGACAAAATGATACAGAGTTTTTTGATATGTTTAAAGATATATCATATAAACTCTTTCCTTTTGAAAAAGAAACAGCTTTTACCTGGAATGCTGCAAATACAGGTTTTATATACACTGGTACTAAAACAATATATAAGCTAGGAGAAATTATCGCAACAACTCCAGCTTCACAAACAGGGCAACCTGCTCAATATGAGTCAGTTGTACAATTAACCAGTAAAAGTGATTATACAGAAATTACAAAATCTAAGTTAACTGCGCCAACAGCCCAATATCCTATTTGCTTCACAACGCAAACAACTGCTGCAATAGCGCCAGCAACAACCCCACAATTATTAATCAAAGTGTCTCCAGCTTCAGCTACGACAACTTTAGCCGTAAACTGCTTATTTAAGCCGACTGACCCATCTTGGGGTTTTACAGTAGGTACATTAGGCCAATATGTTTATAATTCAGCTACTTCAGTAGATTTTGAACTAGATACTTCAGAGCAAAACAATTTAGTAATTGAGATATTAAAATATGCAGGTATAATAATTAAGGACCCGCAAATAGTACAAGCTGCAGCACAAGCATCACAACAAGAAGAAATAAACTTAAAACGTTAATAAATGGCATTAATAACTGAAAACAACGCACAATACTACGCTGGAACACAAGACTTTCTTGTTAGTAATGCAGCTGCTGGTCAATCATATACATGCACATTTGACACTGATTTAGTTTTTGGTAGTCATAATCCATTAGAAACAAACTATGCTTTAAATAACTTTAAGTTATATACCGCCGCTGCTGGTGTTGCCACGTATACAGAGTATACAGCTGCTTACACTGTTTTAAATAACGTTATAACAATTACTAATGGTGTACCTTTAAACACAAGCATTATAGTTCAACTAAAAACTAAAGAAGGTGGACAATATGGTAATAGAGATGCTTACGGTAATGTTGTTGAAGAAAACTGGGGATCATACGCTTATATAAAGCTTAACGATATTATAGATAACTATATGGTAGGTTATGTTGGTGATGGTAAGCTAGTAAACAAAGTAAAGAAAAGTGATGTATTATTTTTTGCTAAAAGAGGCTTACAAGAATTTAGCTACGACACGCTTAAAAGTATTAAGTCGCAAGAGTTAACAATACCACCAAATTTAAGTGTACCTATTCCACAAGACTACGTTAACTACGTGAATATGAGCTGGGTAGATCAAGCTGGAATTAAACATATTATATATCCAACTACACTAACAAGTAATCCTTACAAAACGCCCATACAAGATGGCCAAGGTGTTCCAACTCAAGACAACTTTGAAAGAAATCTACAAGGAACTTCTATAACAAACCAAAGGTGGAAAGATAATAATTTAAAAAACTTAAACACCGAGTTAGACAATACATCGTTTTGGGCTAATGTTTATGGCGGTGGATTTGGTAACGGTTTTGGAACTGTTGGTGGACAATATGGCATACAACCTGAAATAGCACAAATAAACGGCTGGTTTACTATAAACGAAAGAGAAAATAAATTTAGCTTCTCTAGTGATCTCAGTGACAAATTAATCATACTTAGTTATATATCAGACGGTTTAGCTATAGATAGTGATACTAGAGTGCCTAAAATGGCCGAGGAAGCAATGTATGCGTATATAAGTCATGCTATAATATCTACACGTTCAAATCAACCAGAATATGTAGTAAATAGATTAAGCAGAGAAAAAGCTGCAAAGCTTAGAAACGCAAAAATAAGATTATCAAATATTAAGCTAGAAGAGTTTACCCAGATTATGAGAGGTAAATCTAAGTGGATTAAAAACTAAAGTTATATGGCCAAAGTCACTAATACTTTTATAAAAAGTAAACTAAACAAAGATTTAGACGCTAGACTAATACCTAATGGTGAGTATAGAGATGCTGTTAACGTACAGGTAAGTAGATCAGAAGGTGACAGCGTTGGTTCGCTTGAAAATGTTTTAGGTAACATAGAAATAAAAGATTTTGGAAACTCGGATCTTACGTGTATAGGTTATTTTGCAGATGAAGCTAGTGGTGTAGTTTATGTTTTTTTAACAGACTACACAGACCCATCACCTAATACTCAAAGATCATATTCAACTACAGCTGAAAATTACATATATAGCTATAACACAACAAATGACACTTCTGTACTTTTAGTGCAAGGTGCCTTTCTTAATTTTTCTAAAACCAATCAAATATTTGGTGTTAATTTATTAGAAGAGTTTTTATTTTGGACAGACAATAGAAACCAGCCTAGAAAAATAAACATTAATAGAGCTAATCCAAACGGTCTAGCAACTCCTGATTATTATACTAATGAAGATCAAATATCTGTAGCAAAATATAATCCTTATAAGCCTATAGAGCTTTATAGAGAAGCTAGCTCTACTGTTATAGAAACAACAATGGAAGATGCTACTAGCAAGTTTCTTCCAAACGGTGGTAGTGTTTTACTTAATGCTAGTATAGCAGCCCAAGCAACATCTTTACCTATAGAAGGCGGATCTGTAAAAGGTGAAGTTTTAACAGCAAACCCTGTAAATCCTTATACAAATAATGTTGGTGCTACAGTTTCTTATGTAGACATAAATAACAATATTCAAACAATATCTGGAGTTACTGTTAACACATTTCCAAGCGCTATATCTATAACTCTAACTGGCACTACGGCAAATGTACCTGCTTTAGCAGCTGGTACAGAAATTATTTTTAATGCAAATCCAAAATATAATTCTTTATTTACAGGAGACTCTGATTATTTAAATGATTTATTTGTAAGATTTAGCTATAGATTTAAATTTGACGATGGCGAATATTCTTTAATAGCACCGTTTACTCAAGTTGCTTTTATACCTAAGCAAGATGGGTATTTTATGTATATAAAACCAGACTCGACTACATCAACGCCTGGCTTAGACGACCAAGCAAATGCTTATAGAAGCTCTATAGTTTCATTTGTAGAAAATAAAGTTAATATTATAAAATTAATAATACCAAGACCTAGCGAATTAAAAACAGGTGGTGGCTTTGCTGGCTCTACACTTGATAATGAATTTAAAATTTCTGAAGTAGATATATTATTTAAAGAATCTGATGCCTTATCTGTTAAGGTAGTTGACACAATTCCTGTTGGAAATATTACTATAAACAATGAAGGAGATATAGAGTATTTATACGAATCTACAAAACCATTTAAAACTTTACCTTCTGATGAGCTTATAAGAGTATATGATAAAGTTCCAGTAAGAGCTCTTGGTCAAGAAGTAAGTGGCAATAGAGTTATATATGCTAATTTCCAAAACAAACACACGCCGCCTGCTGTTTTAGATTACACAATAGCAATAAACGCAAAAGACAATGTGGCTTTAGATAAAGGAACAGCTGTTATACCCGGATCTACTTCTGGTACTACTTTAAATTTTTCTAGTTCTTCTGGAACAATAGATGTAGGTAGTTATATTTATGGAACTGGCATAGTTAAAGGAACAGTTGTAACATCAGTTACAGGTTCACCAGTAAGTTCAGTAACAATAAGTGCGGCTGCAACAAACGCGGTTGGAACGGTAACTTTTAGATCTGCTGGAGACGAAGAGGTGAAAGTAAGCAAGGTAGAATATCCTAACTCGTCAGTTAAACAAAATAGAAACTACCAAGTCGGTGTAGTTTTATCTGACAGATATGGAAGGCAGTCTACAGTTGTTTTAAATGACATAAACCAAGGATCAACAATATATCATCCTTATTTTGGAAAAGGTTTAGAGCAAAATGAATGGCCTGGAGATTCAATAAAAATGTTGTTTAATTCACCAGTAGGACCTACAGCCGCAGACCAAACAAATGAGTGGCCAGGTTTATATAATGGAGATGTTACTAGTGCTAATTATAATCCTTTAGGTTGGTATTCTTACAAAATAGTAGTTAAGCAAACAGAACAAGAATATTACAATGTTTATTTACCTGGTATAATGGCTGCATATCCAGACTCTACAACTTTAGAAATAGGTAATACATCTCATACTGTTTTAATAGCAGATAATATTAATAAAATACCTAGAGACTTGTCAGAAGTAGGTCCTGAACAAAGACAATTTAGAAGCTCCGTCCGCTTATACGGTAGAGTTGAAAATACAGCTGTTACAATTTCTACAGCTAACTTTGGTTTAAGTAATAGACAATATTATTCTTCAACTCAAGGTGATAATGCTTCTATAATATCTACAATGAAAGATTTATTTGAAGTTCCTACAACTTTAACAGCTGGTTTTAAGCAGTTTTATGACCACGAGTCAGATCCTTTAATAGCAAGAATAAGTACTGAGTCTAAAATAGGTCAAATATCATCTGTAAACTCAGGTGCTGTTCCTCCAGGTATTCAATATTTAGCTGTATATGAAACAGAACCAGTTGAATCATTAATAGATATTTTTTGGGAAACAACATCTGCTGGACTTATTTCTTCTTTAAATGATGCTATTTTAACTGGAACAGGCGGAGGTGCTTCGTTAAGCAGTTTTAACACAAGTAATTGGTCAGAGGCTTTGGCTAGCGGTGGTGATATATTAAACGCAGGCTTTAACCTTTTAAATCAAACAGGTCAAGTAATAACAATATCTGGTAATAATTCTTTTGATTTAATAAGCGTTATAGACGGAACTGGACAAGATGTGCAAAATTTACCTTCTGCAGGTCCTTATTTTCAAATTTATTTAGATAGTGGTTTTTATAAAATAAGAACAACATCTACATATTATAGTCAAGTGTATTTTGGAACAAACCCTCAGCTTAGAGAGTTTACTTTTAATTTTAGGTCTATAATAGTTGATGCAAATAATATTTCTACTACTACTCTTTTTAGTGAGTTTGCTACAGTTAACAATGTTTCTCCAACTATTACAGCTAGTCCTGCTTCAGGTAGTACAATTATTTCTAATAGAAATTTAACATCAACATTAGTAACTTTATCCGCTGTTAATGGAGCTAATAATACTAATTTAGCAGGTAAAGATTTAACTTGGAATATAGTTTCTCAAAAAGTTACTGGAGACACAACAAACACACAATTAAATTATTTTGAGCTAACAACTCCAGTTGTGGGTAATACAAGCGCTACAACTCTTAAAAATATAAGTTCTGCAACTGAAGCAAAATCTTACGATATTGTTATTTCTGTTTCAGATCCAGGTTCAACTGTTCAAGTAACATACACGGTTGATTTAAGCACTGCCGTAAATTTTGTAAAAGACACTCAATTTGAAGTAACCATTAACGATGATAGAGAAGCTAAAGAAGCTGTTTTAATAAACATAACAAATTCAAACGCAACTGAAAATGGGTTTTATTTATACACAGGATACCCAACTTTAGGTCAAACTTTTGCTGACTTAATAGCCGCATCTGGAGGCGGCACGGCTTCTTCACCAGTTCAGATAGATAGAACAAACGCTGTAACAAGTGGAGCTTGTGGTATTTGGATGTACGCTGCAACACAGTCGGCTTTAATAGATTTGTTTTATGACAATTGCATGCCTACACATTCCTCTTCAACTAGAGGCACGTCATTCTCTACTCAAAGCACTACAGGTATTGTTTTTGAAGTAATTTAAAAAAAAAATAAGTAATAATTAATTATGCCAGGAGTAACAATAGAAGTAAAATACTTTAACACTTTTGTATTAAAAAAGACGCTTAGCGGGCAATATGTAACAGACCAACCTGTTTGGAATGGTTCTTTTGGCGTGCCTAGCACTGTAGCTGGTGGATATCCAGTGGTTGCGGACACTTCTCAAGGAACTCCTTTTGCGATTGAAGAATCAAGAATACGTGGAGGTTTTAATAATACTTCTGTAGATTTTTCACCAAGAGCTTTTTTAGTTGAAGAAAATCCAAATGCTTCTAGACTTTTTAGTTCTTTAATATATTCAGGTATATTCAACTCAAGAACAGGTGTAAATGACACTAATGTATTTCCAGTAGGTAGTGATATTACAAAAAGCGCTGATCCATCAAATGGTTCAATACAAAAGCTCTACGCAGAAGACACAAATATGATTGTTTTTCAAGAATATAAAGTAAGTAGAGCTTTAATAGATAAAGACGCTATATACTCAGCTGAAGGTGGAGGTTCTGTAACTTCTTCTAATTTAGTTATTGGTGTTTTACAACCATACGCTGGTGAATATGGCATAAGTCAAAACCCAGAAAGCTTTGCTGTTTATGGATATAGAAAATACTTTACAGATAAAAACAACAATGTTGTATTACGGCTTTCAAGAGATGGTATGACTGAGATATCATCATACGGGATGAAAGACTTCTTTAGAGATGAATTAAACAACATAGATACAAACACCGGACCTGGAGTTGTCAGAGGAGCTTACGACTTATATACAGATCAATATGTTGTGTCAATGCAACAAAGTCCAGTTTATAATACAAATACAGAATTTAAAACATTAAATTTTGATGACACTATTAATGGTTGGCCAAGTTTATACACTTATCAACCAGATCAAATGTTTAGTGTAAGAAATAATTTTTATTCATTTAAAAATGAAAAGTTATATAGACACAACAGTACAGCCGTAGGTAGAAACACTTTTTATGGATCACAGTCTCCTAGTTCTGTAACTGTAATATTTAATCCTGACCCAATAAGATCTAAAACTTTTAGCACAATGAGCTATGAAGGTAATAATGGTTGGGAATTAACAACTTTAGCCTCTGATGGTACGGGTAAAGATTATCAATCACTTAATAACGTTTATCTTAGTACAAATGATTCAGCAAATACTGTGTTAAGTTATATAATGGGTGAATATGTGATAAACCCAACTAATGGCCAAGCTGTTAGTGGAACACCTACAGGCGCCGGTGTTGGTCAAGGTTATGTTGCCACTTTTGGAACTAAAAACCCACCACAACCAAGGCTACATGCTGGTTTTGATAGAAAAGAAAATGCTTATGTTGCTAATTTAGTTAACTCTAGCCCAGCGGCACAAGGAGAAATAATATTTGGAAGTGTAATAAGTGGTATAAAAGGTTTTTATGCTATAGCTACATTTTCAACAGATAGATACACAGACCCAGGAGGAGAAAAACAATTGTTCTCAGTAGCAACAGATTTTTTCTCTAACAATGGATATTAATAAATTAAATAAATAAATATGGGCCCATTATTTGGATTAACTATAGCTGCCCAAGCTTTAACTGGAATTGTAGGTGCCGCATCAGCAAACGCAACAGCTAGAAAAGCTAAAGCAGATAAATTAAAAGCTGAAAGAAAAATTACAGCTTTAGAAAACAACAGGCAAGAGATTGTAAATCCATATGCAGACGTTGTAGACTTAAGTGGCATGCTTAGTAACCCTATGGCTAATCTTGGCGTTGCTACTCAAGCTGCTGAAATGCAAATTGAGCAAGCAGATATATCTTTAGCTAATACATTAGATACGTTAAGAGCTACTGGCGCAAGCGCTGGTGGAGCTACTGCTTTAGCACAAGCTGCTTTACAAAGTAAAAAAGGTGTATCTGCTAGTATCGAACAGCAAGAAGCTCAAAATGAAAAACTTAGAGCTCAAGGTGAGCAGCAGCTTAATCAACAAAAAATGGCTGAGGCACAAAGAATACAAGGAGCTGAAGCTGCTGGTAAAGAATTTGTGTTTAGTCAAAGAGAACAAAGAGAGTTAATGCAATTAGATAGAGCACAAAATCAAATGGATATAGCCGCCGCTCAACAAGCTCAATCACAAGCTGATATGTTAGGTGCTATAACCGGAGCTATTGGAGGTATGGCTTCTACTGCAGCTTCATTTGCTGGTATTCCAGGATCTGAAACTACAACTACTACACCTAGTGCAGGAGGTCAAGCACCATATACCCCAATAGATCTTTCCTTTATTGAAAAAACAACAGGTAAAAAAATAGGCGATTAAAATGAGTTATAGAGATCCAAAAACAATAATACAATCAACTGGTAAATACTATACTCAGTTATCTCAATCACTTGCTCAAACAGCAGGAAGATACAGCGAAACAGTAGCTAGAGAAGCCGAAAGAAGAAGGCGAGAAGCTATGAGAAGGTCTAAAATATCTAGAGACTATCAAACTCAAAAAGGATCTTTAGTTAACCAAGAAGTTAGAAAAGGTGAAACAACCTTTGGAAATGTTGATTACGCTACTTTTAATAACTTAGTAACTCAAGGAGCTGAAATAAAGTCGTTAGACATTTCAAGCCCAGAACAAAATAGACTTTTACAAGGCGTAGAAGGTATGCCTGGTGAAATAAGAACAACTCTAGGTGCTGTAAATACTTTAGTTGAAGGTGCAGATCAAATAATAGAAAACACTGGTTTAGCTGGTGGTTTAGATGCTTACGCTCCTCAAAATACTCAAACTGGTTATGCCATGATAGCAGGAGCTATACCTAATAAAAGCATGTTAACAGGTAGGCTTAATGAAGACGGAAGCCCTGAAGTTATAATGCAGTTTACTGGTAAAGAAGGAACTTACACTTTAACCGGCACAGAGCTTAAAGGTCTTATAGACAATCCAGAAGGTCAATTAGGTATTGTAAATCCAGATCTTACAGAGCAAAGAAAAAATCTTTGGAATAATAATATATTAGCTCAGGCCGCCGACGGTAGTCCTTCTAATAAATATAGAAGTTCTTTGATGTCAGAGAAACAAAGATCTGATTATAATAAAGCAACGGGTCAAACAGAGTTTTTTAAAGATCCAGATGTTGATAAAATAAAAGCAGTTTTATATGAAGATGCAAGGGCAACAATGATGTCTTTAAGCAACACAGAGCAAATAAGCGAGTTTAACAGATTAGGTGGAGATTTAAAACTTAAAGAGTTTCACATGGATTACTCTAAAGCTCTAAGTAAAGACGAAGTAGAAGAATTAACAAAAAGATATATATCTAACGTTATTGAAGAAAAAATGGGTCCAGAGCCTTCAGATCATTCTATTTCTACGGGTAGAATAGCTGCTGTTAAGCCTAGGCAACTTACTGAATCTGATAAAAAAAGAATATTAAGTGCTAAAGAAGCAAAAGAAAGATTTGATTACGTAGAAAATAAACTTCAAACAGCTTTAGAAAATAAAGATGTTTCTATTTTTTCTGGTGAAGTTATAGGTTCTAAAAAAGATAGAGTTGAAGAGGTGCAATACAATGAAGATGGATCTGTAATTACTATAAGAGTAGATAATGAAGATGTTAAAGATAGAGTTTATGATTTAAATAACGAAAATGATTTTGCTAGACTTTTTAACGACTTTGCTGCAATTGAATATCCTAAAGACGTAGATCAGTTTAAAGATTTATTCAGAAGTAGAATAGAAACAAAAATAGACCCTAGAATAGCTAAGTCAAACAAAAGTAGAAGCGTTCAAGAAACTGTTGATCCAAACGCGGGTAAAAAACAAAATAAAACAAAAGATTTTGAAGGTATAACTTCATCTGGTATTAGATCTGGAATATAAAAAAATAAAAAAAACAATATGAACGAAGAGTTATTAGGCTATGCTTACGAGCTTATCCAACAAAATGGATATGACGGTTCAATGGAAGACTTTGTTGTTGAATTAGAAGAAAACAAAGATTTACAAAATGTTTCTTATGAGCTTTTAAAATCTAAAGGTTACGATGCTGAAGAAAGTGAATTTATTGAAGAGTTTGGCTTGGGAAAGACAAAAGATGTTGTAGTAGAGGATGCGACTGTAACATCAAAGCCGGTAGCGTCCGAGAAAATAAAAGATACGGATTTAAAATTGGTAAATGGTTCTTTGGAGCGAGTAGTAGTTGATCCCGACGGTGGAGTGCAATCTGCTTATGATCAATACAAAGAAATGACAAAAAATGATCCGTCTAATTATAATGTAGAAAGCAAAATAGGACAATTTTTAATAGACAAAATTGCTGGTTTTACTTCTGGATCTTTAAGTATACTTGGCGGAGCTGCAGATGCAATTGAAATGGTTGGTGACGTTGCTGCTACTAAAGGTATTGATGTTTATAATTACTTTGCTGACGATGAAAATGACTTCACGCAAGAAGAAAGAAATAAAATAGCAGGAAATATAGAAAAAGCTTTTGCTCTTGATGATTTACTTAATATAGGTGCTGACGCAACTAGTAAGTTTATGACAAAAAGAGATGCAGAAGATGGTGAAGGAATTACAGGTGCAATTAAAGAAGGTAATTATTTAGAAGCGTTAGATAGAACTTTAAATGGAATGTTTCAAGCTGCACCTTCTGTTGTCGCCGCTTTAATACCTGGTGGTTTAGGTTTAATTGGGGCTTCTTCAACTGGACAACACTACGAGGAAAAAACAGAAGATAATTCTGAAAATAGAGGATTAAAATCCATGCTTGGGTCTTTATTTCAAGGTGGTGTAGAACTAGCATCTGAAAGAGTTACTAGAGGTTTGTTTAAAGGAGTAAACCCATTGTTAAAAGGTGGTTTAGGTAAAAAAATGGCTAAATCAATAACTGGTAGAGTACTAGGTGGTATGATAACAGAGGGTACTTCTGAAGTTGGCTCTGAAGAGTTAAATAATACTATTGACTTACTATGGGATATAGATAAGTTTCATGATGAAAATGGTGACTTTGATGGTAAAAAAGTTTTAACACGCGTAGCTGATACGTATATTATATCATCATTAATAGGTGGCGTAACAACTGGAGGTGTAGAGCTTTCCAATTTAGGTAAAGCTGCTCAAGCTGATAGGTTAATGTCACCTGGTGTTCAAAGTGAAATTAAAAAAATATCTGCTGACATTCAAGCTAATGAAATAAACAATAGAAACTTAAACAATAAAGCTCTTCAAAATAAAAAAATACAGTTAGAAGCTAAGAGAAAGAAAATAAATAATATAAATAAAGAAGTAGTTGACAGTTTAGATAAAGATCAAAAGCTTAATATTCTAGCTTTAAAACAAGAAACTGAAGAAACTAAAATTCAGTTAGAAGATAAAAACTTAACAGAATCTCAAATAGAATCTCTTAAAGGTGTAATAAAAGAAAACAACAGCAAAATAAACGACATTTACAATAGTAAAATGAACGAGCTGGTTAACCAAAGAAGAGATAAACAAACAAAAGTTTTAGACTCTCTTGACGTTTTAGGTATTAATTTAAGAAAAACTGAATTAAACCAAAAAGAATATGACGAGAGGCTTAAAAAAGATCAGATTGAACAAGTTAAAAAAAGTAAACTAAGCAAAAAAGAAAAGGATAAAAAAATAAATGATATTTTAAAACAAAAAGAAAACAATACTGCTGCTTATGTTAAAGGTAAAGATGTTATAATTAATGAAGAGGCTTTTGAAAGTATAACAGACCTAGGAGATTCTGGATTAAGTGTTAAGTCGCATGAGCTTTTGCATCCTATATTAGATAAATTAATAGGAAGCTCTGATCAACAAGCAAAATTAGTTGAAAAGTTTAAAAAACAATTAACAAACGAACAAAGGGTTATAATGGATGGCCTTTTAAAAGGTAGAGACTATAGTGAAAAAGAAATCGCTACTGAATATTTCACTGTATTTTCCGATGCTATTTTAAGTGGAGATATTGTTTATCAAGAAAATTTTGGAACTACAATAAAAAACTTTTGGGAAAGTCTTGTAAGAGCTATATCTCCTAATAAATTAAAAGAAGTTAGTTTTAAAGATGGTAAGCAGGCTTATGAATTTATAAAAGAATATAATAACTCTATTAAAAAAGGTGAGCTTAGCGATGCTATAATAGTAGCTACTAAAAAAGATGATAAAGCAAAAACAAAAGATCAAGAATTAAAAAAATCTAAAAACGAAGTTAAAGAAGCTTATAGAGAGCTTCAACAAATAGAAGAAGCTGAATCTAATTTTACACAAAAGCCAGAAATTTTAGAAAGACAAGCAAAAAGAAAAAAAGAATTATTAAAAATAGTTCAAGATGAAAATGCTTACGAAGAGTTACGTCAAATAGATGAGTTTGAGGCAGATTTTAAACCAACTAAAGAATCTACAGATAGAAAAAAAGAACTTTTAGATTTAATAAATAAAGAAGAAGAACAAGAAATAATTAAATTTTCTAAAAATGAAAAAGCTTCTGATGAAGTTCAAAGATTATTTAATGAAAAGCCTAGAGACTGGGAGTTTAAAGTTATAGAGC
>CAACVC010000126.1_pt1 | contig 16930 bp, 22 predicted proteins | sample 2381761 | NCBI WGS metagenome assembly CAACVC01 (sample SAMEA5211966, study PRJEB30684) | marine metagenome | biome: Marine; feature: Epipelagic; material: Water | collected 2015-10-15 | depth 45 m
TTAATTGATGAGGATGATTATAAAAAATTAAAAACTATTAAAAAAATTGTAATGGGGAAAGAATTAACTATTACTTATGATTTTAAAAAATTTTATAAACCTTAATTTGATTTTATTAAAAAATCGCGCATTCTCTTAAAGACTTCCACAAAAAAACTTGGCTCCCCAAGATACTTTTCGTATATTTAGGTATATTTAAAAAATATAAATAAAGGTTATGAGAACATTATTATTATTTACATGTATTGCTTTTATCTTTACATCTTGTGAAAAAGATGAAGGATATATTAACCCTGAGTCGTTTTTAGAAATTTCAGTAGATTTAGAATATGACGGGAATGTTTATACTTATGATTATCCCAGCAATGATAGTACTTATTTAAGCAATAGTTACATTAAAGTTGATTTTTCATCAATCCCAAAAGAAAGAGTATTTTGGTCATCTCCAGATCAGTTTTATACTATAGCATGGGCAGATACCATTTGGGATGAATGTGTTAACTACAGTACTTACGCAAATAACAACGGTATAGGACACCAAATGGTGTATGTAAATCCACAATTTTTAGGAGATACTTTAAATATAATCGCTAAAATTAATAATTATGGTGATGAAATTGAACAAGAAATATTAATTAAAATCCAGTAAAGTTATGAAAAAAATGCCCAAAATTTTTAAATTAGAAGTTCCCTTTTATTTATTAGTAATAGGATTATGTATGATGGATAAAGGAAATACAGGAATAGCAATTATACTATTCTTAGTATCATTTTTTAGATTATTCACTAATTCTTTAAATGATGAATAAAAGAGAAAAACAATATTCAGATTCAGCAAAAATGACTTTAATGGGGTTTGTTGGGATGTTTGCTGTAGTGATATGGACAATGATGACAAACCCAGATTCTAATACTACTAACCCACAATTAGAAGATTGGTTAGATGGAACTGAAAAACATTTACTAGATACTATGAAAAGTATAATACCTAAAGGTAAAGGAATTATAGAATATAAAGATGGTACTCAAGATAGTATAAGATGGGAATATCATGGTAAAGAAGGTAAAAGTGAATATGGTGAATATAAATTTAATAATTAATAATATGAATAAAGATCAATTATATAGAAGAATTACAATGATTCAAGAATTATTTGAAAGTGGACAATTTGGTGAAGGTATGAGAGAATTAGAGCTTTTAAGACAAGAAATTCATGGTATTAATACAAGAAAATATTAAAGCTCCTGCGCAGTAACTTGGCTCCCCAGGAAATCTTTCGTATATTTAGGTAAATAAATAGGTTATAAATTAAAATTAAACAGTTATGATTAACAAAGATCAAATTCAAGAAGCAAAGTATTTAAGTAAAGCAAACATTAAATCAATTGCACCCTCAGTTTTTACTGAAAAACCATCAAACGAAGTTTCTAAACATTATACACATATCCCTACTGAAAGGGTTATTGATGATATGGAAATTTTAGGTTGGAAAGTTATAGATGCTAAAGAAGTAAAAGCGAGAAAACAATCAACTAAATCGTTTCAAAAGCATTTATTAACGTTTAGAAATGATGATATTGTCATTAATGGTGATGATGGTGATACCGTTTATCCTCAAATTTTATTAACTAACTCTCATGATGGTAAAAATGCATTTACCTTTACTGCAGGTTTATTTAGATTAATTTGTGAAAATGGATTAGTTATTGCTGATGAAAAGTTTGAAGATGTTAAAATGCGTCATATGGGTTATTCATTTGAAGATCTACAAGATATGATTAAGGATATGGTTGAAAAATTACCATTAACTGTAGAATCAATGAATAAAATGAAAGCAGTTGAACTTGAACAAACTGCAGTTTTAGATTTTGCTAAAAAAGCATTAAATTGTAGATTTACAGATCAAGAAATGAATAGAATTTCTATTAATTTAGATGAATTTATTACTCCTGTTAGAAGAGAAGATACAGGAAAAGATCTTTGGTCAGTATTTAATGTAGTTCAAGAAAAGTTAATTGAAGGAGATTTCGATTACCGTTCAGCAGGTAAAGCTAGAAAAGCTCGTGAAATTAAAAACTTTAAACAAGATATGAAGATTAATAAAGATCTTTATGAATTAGCTCTTGAATATTGTTAAAATGGTTTTTAAACCAGCCATAAGCCCGTAAGGGCTTTTGGTGACGAAAATTTTAAAGTTTATATTATGACATCATATGAAAGAGAATATTATTTTAATGTAGGAAAAATTAAAGAATCACTAGAAAGTATAGCACATTCATTAGAAGTAATTTCTGAAACTAATATTAAAATCAATGCAGATATTGATAGTGAAGAATTATTTAAAGATGAGGAAGATTATATCCCTTATCCAGAAGTTGAAGATTCTTATGATAATTCTGATTATGATGGGGATAATTAATGAATTTTTAATATATTTATAGGGACCGTTAGTATTTGTATTAGCTGCTTATTTGGACCCGGGTTCGACTCCCGGCATCTCCACTAAAAAATTTACACTATATGGGGATGTAAAGGCATTTGACAGTAAGTAAGGGTATAAAGAAGGTCACACGCAATTAACTGGCGAACAAGTTGAACTAGCAATGGCTGCCTAAGAGGTACCCAACGCTAACGGCAAACAAGGATCATGTCGTCAAAATCCTAGAGAGCAACTTCGGTTGCTCTTTTTTATTCTAATTTGGTAACTGTTAAACTTTTAATTATATTTATCAACGTTATGAGTAGAATAGATAAAATAGAAAATAAGATTTTGGATTATCAAAATGAAATTATTTCTTTAACTAGAATTGAAGAAGAATTATGGAGTTATCACCCAGATAATCCTGATAGGATCGATGTAAAAGATAGTTATCAAAAAATAAAAGATAATATCTATGATTTAGAATTAAAAATAGATGAAAAAAAAGAAGAAATTCTAATTGTAAAAAATGAAGGAGATCTTTCTAATAATGATTGGGAAGGATTTGACCATATGAATAATAACCCTCATAAAAAATAATTAAATGGCTTGGGAAGACTTTTGGTGGGAAGTTACCGAAGATATAAAAAATAAAGGACTTCAAAAAGAGTTTGATGCTCAATTGAAGAAGATGGATAGTCAAGACAAACATCGATATAAAGACACTAGAGATAGATGGTCTTATGCTTGGACTAAAGTTACAAGTAGTTATAAAGAAAACAAACCGTCAAAAAAGTAATAACTCCACATATTTCCTATATTTATAATAAAATGATAAATGTAGATAACATATTTGGATTGTTTGACTCACAGGAAGATCCTGATGGTGGAAATATTTCAAAAACATTTATTGATTTTAAAGAAACTCCTATATATTATGTAGGAATGTATAAAAAATTAGTTTTAAATCACATTAATCTAAATAAAAAAATCCTAAAATTTCTCAAAGATACTCATGCTGAATTAGATGCAATGGATATGAAAGAAGCTGGGGAGTATATTACTTATAATAGAGCTTGGAATTTTATTAAAAATATTAATTTAGATAACCCCACTCATTTAGAAGCTGTAAATCATTATAAAGATGAATATTTAAAAACTTCATTAGAATTAGGTATTAATTTTTACATTGAAACAGAAGAATATGAAAAGTGTGCACATCTTCAAAAAATTATTAATTTTCTTCAAATATAATTTGGCTACCCAAAAAAATATGCATACGTTCCCGATACGGGGTTTTGAGAAATAAGAAATATTAAGGAAATAAGGGGATAAGGAAACAAGGGGGTAAGGAATAATAATAATAAATATAATATAATATGATATCGAGAGAAGCAATAGATAGAGAAATAGATAGAATTGAAGGTCGTTTAAAAGTACTAGAAACAAGTGTAGGACGCCCAGGAGTAAGTGGTAATGATTTTAGAAATGAAATTATTAAAGTTCAAGAATTACTTTCTAATTTAAGATCAATGATAGCTAGAGAACCACTATCAGGACATGAAATGAATGTACAGGCTAGAACTAACCAATAATAAAAAATAAAAGTTATGAAATTATCAGCAGAACAAATTCAAAATAATTGGAATATATTTACTAATAATATAGAAAAATATATAACAGGGGATAGGAAAGAAAAATTATTAAATTTTTATACAAAATTCTCAGAACGTTTAATATTAATGCCAGCAGCTCATAAAAAAGAGTATCATAATGCTTTTCCAGGTGGGTATGTAGATCATGTTAATAGAGTAGTTCGTTGTTCTCTTAAACAATATGAGTTGTGGAAAGAAGAAGGTACAGATATTACTACTTTTTCAATTGAAGAACTTGTATTTTCTGCTATTAATCATGATTTAGGTAAAATGGGGGATGAGGAGCAAGATTCTTACATACCACAAACTGATAAATGGAGAAAAGATAAATTAGGAGAAGATTATATGTTTAATAATAAAGTTCCTTTTGCATCAGTTCCAGATAGAGGTTTATTTTTACTACAATCACATGATATTAAATATACTTTTAATGAAATGTTAGCTATTCAAACCCATGATGGTTTATATGACCCAGCTAATGAAAAATATTTAAAAGGGTGGATGCCTGAGCAAAAACCAAGAACATCATTACCTTTTATATTACATCAAGCTGATATGATGGCTGCAAGAATAGAATTTGAAATAGAATGGTTACCTAAATTTTCTAAGGATAGCTTGGATACCCCAAAAAAGAATTTTACATTAGGGGATAATAAAAAAAATACTTCTATAAAGTCTAAAGCTTTAAGTAATTTAGGAAGTAAAGGATTAAAAAATATGTTAGATAATTTATAATGGAAACTTTAGCAATTACATTACTTGCAGTAATAGTTGTGATTTTAATATTTACAACTTTAAACCTTCTTAGAAAAAATGAAAAACAAGAAGATATACTAGTTGAGTATATGAAATATTTAGATAAAATTTCACAAGTAATTGAAATATCAGATAAAAAATTAAAAAAAGTTGATTCTAAGGGTATGTTTGAAGCTGATGATGAAGTAGGATTTTTCTTTAAAAATATTAAAAAAATACAAGAAATTCTAAATGAATTTAAGATAAAAAAAGTATAGAATAGTGGATAATATTATAAGAAATCATCAGAAAAAAAGACAAAGTAAAAATTATTTTACACAAGAAACTGAAGACGCAATAGTATTATATAATAACACACTAGATTCTGGAGAAAGAAGTTCAATTTATTCAGGTAAAATTCATTATGCTTTTTATAAATTAACTCAAAATATAATTCATACTTTTAAGTTTTATTATACAGATAATGTTGAAAATTTAGAAGATCTTCAACATGAAATAATGATATTTCTTTTAGATAAAATCCATTTATTTGATCCTGCTAAAGGAGCTAAAGCATATTCTTATTTTGGAACTATAGTTAAAAGATGGCTTATAATATATAATCAAAAAAATTATAAGAAAAAAATAGATAAAGTATCAGTAGATGATATTCAAAATTATCAAAATTTAGATAAATCTTCCCCATTTTTTAAAACATCCCAAAAATTAGATGAATCTGTTATTAAATTTACAGATAAAGAAGATACATTTTTAGGTGATGAGTTATCATCTCAAGGATTTAAAGATGGAGATAGATTATCTTTCTTTATAGATCAATATGTTTCATATGTAACTGAAAATATCTATAGTTATTTCCCTAAAGAATATGATGCCCAAATAGCTGATTGTATTTTAGAATTATTTAGAAAAAGAGATGCAATTGATGTATTTAATAAAAAAGCATTATATATTTACATTAGAGAAATGATTGATGTAAAAACTCCAAAGATTACAAAAATTGCAAATAAACTCCATAATATATTTAAAGAAAAATATGTTATATATTATGAATATGGTTATTTCCCGTCTTAAAAGTTAAAAGTTTTAATATTTATAACCAAAAATTATGGGACAATTAGATTCAATAGTATTTGGTGGTAAAAAGTTCTCGGATATATTAAATGAAATATACGATAACCAACATCAGAAAAAACAACAAATTACAACATTAATATCTGAGTTAAAACCTCTTATACAAGAAATAGGAGATGCTACTTTAATAGTTCCTTTAATTAAAGAATATTTAGAAATTAGTGTAAAAAATGATGAACAGTTAATAAAAATGGCTACTATTATTCAAAGAGCACTTCAAGGAGCAGGTGAAGATGGTGAATTTTCAATAACAGATGAAGAAAAAGAAGAATTATTAGCAGAAATGGAAAGACTAGAAAACATATCAAAAAATAATAAAAAAGAAGAATAATGCCACAATCAGGATTTGGAAGTACAAGTAATAATTATACTCAAGGAGGGCAAAGTATATTTACAGCTAGAGTAAAGTTTATATTATTAAATGATGTAGATAATTCTGAGGTTTGGAAACAGGAGGGTGAATGGTCAGCTATAGGTGGAGTAAAATTTGAATTACTTAATAACCCATCACCTAAAGAAAAGGTAGTGGAAGAAATGGATTTTGCAAAACCTTTATTTCCTAATAATAAAGTTTTACCTGTATTAAATGAATTAGTTTATATTTTAGGATTACCCTCAACTAATGTTCAAAATAATGTAACTGATGTAGATCAATTTTATTATTTTCAACCTATTAACTTATGGAATAGTGTACACCATAATGCTATGATTAATCCTTTAATGATAAGAGAAGGACAACAACAAGACTATGAACAATCAGAAGCAGGATTAGTAAGACAAGTAGGAGATGGGGGAACTGAAATTGATTTAGGGGTAACATTTAAAGAGAGATTTACTCCCCCAGGTGATCCTTTAGGTATTCCTAAAAATCTTCAACCATTTGAAGGAGATATTTTATATGAAGGAAGATGGGGACAAGCAATGAGATTTACTAGTACTATAAAAAATTCAAATCCAGAAAATCCTTGGTCTGAAAATGGGGAAGATGGTGATCCTCTTATGATTATAAAAAATGGTAATCATGATGATGGTAAAGATTCTTGGATACCCCAAGTAGAAGATATAAATAAAGATTTATCATCTATTTATTTATCATCAAAACAAAAATTACCAATAGATGTAGCATCTAAACATTATAAATCTTATGAAACAGAACCAGAATTTCCTAAAGAATATGTAGAAGAGCAAGTAGTATTAACATCTAATAGATTATTATTTAACGCTAGAAAAGACTCAGTATTAATAAGTGCTGAAAAATCTATTAATCTTAATACAAATGACACAGTTAATATAGATTCTTTTAAATCATTAGTAGTAGATACATCAAAAATATATTTAGGGAGTAAAGAAGCAGATGAACCTGTTATATTAGGAAATGAATTTTTAACTGATCTTCAGGCATTATTAGGTCACATACAAGCTTTTATGACTGTAATACCCATAACAGTTATAGCAGAAGATGTACCTAACCCAGCAATAACACCACCTGCTGTAATGTGTAGTCAACAAGCTGCTAAAATGATGGGAAAAATAGAAGCATATAAATCTAAGGTAGCTTATACTCAACTTGCAAATGTAGGAAGTAAAACTGTAAGTTCTTAAATAGAATATAATGGCATTAGAAAAAGTAATAATAGGAATATCAAAAAACGTTTTAAAAAATTGTTTTAAATTTAATGATTCTATTGATGTAATTATTAAAAAGTTTGATAAAGGATGTCCTGTTAAAGAAGAATTATTAGCTTTAAATGCACAAAAAAATCAAATCCAAACATCCCTACAACCTATAGCATCAGCTATAAATGGTATTGATAAAACAGTAACAGTATTAGATGGAATATTAACTGGATTAAATATAGCAGTTACTGTTATAAAAGCTTTACCATTTCCTGTTGCAGTTCCTCCTGGAGCTGGTATTCCTGCTAATGTGTTAATGAAATTAGCAAACACATTAGTAATATTATCAGCAATAATAAAATATGGAAAAGGTCAAACAACTGTAGGTAAAGCACTTATACCTCCTTGTGGTGAAGCTATTCAAGGAACATTAGATAAATTATCTGAATTAGAAGGTAAAATATTAGAATGTATGGATAAATTAATTGATGATGAATTAGAATGGAGTCCTACAAAAGATTATGAATCACCTAATAAAGTATCAGAAACTTTATTTTTTATGGCATCTAATTCCAATAATGGTATAGATCCAACATCTGGGGAAAATGCAAGTAATTATTGGGAGACTTCAGATAATATAGACCACCCACAAGAATGGGATTCAGAACAAACCTACTATAGTGGGGACAAAGTAAAAGTTATAGGATATCATGAAGCATTAGAAGAAAATAAAAATAAAAGACCAACAGAAAATCCATCAGTTTGGGAAAGTGTTTCTGAAGATTCGGCAAAACAAGATTTAATTAATAATTTAACTGAAGAACTTAATTTTACTTTAGCTCAAACTGGAGAAAATTCAAATGTAGAAGATAATATATTATCAGAAGAAGAATTAATCAATCAATTAACTTCTCTTCCTGGATTATATTATAAGGGTTTTTATATGAGAATGGAGTATGATCAAAATAATTCTTTTTCTTTTCCTAAAAGAAGAATATATGCTCTTAAAATGAAAAATGATGATTTAATCCCCGAAGGTGAAGAAATTCCTGAGGGTTTAATTGAAGAAACATTATATAATGAATTTTCTTTTTCAAATTCAGTTGAAGTACTTTTAAATGAAATGAAATTTAGAATTGATACTTATGGTATGGATATAAATCTAAACATAATTCCAATTCCACCTCCACCACCAGGACCTGACCAAAAAGAAATACAAAGAGATGCAAATGTTGTTCAAATACAAATGATAACATATGGTAATTGGCAAATAGGAGATATGCCATTAAGTTGGGCAAATGAATTATATGATAGAGCTTGGGATAAACATTTAGAAGCAGAAGAAGCAGGACCAGGTCATTGGTTATATAATAAAGCACAAGAGAATAACATTACTACATTACAACAAGCTAATAAATCAATGGTTTGGTTATTTCAAACAGGAAGAATGAATTTAGTAACCTGGTTTAAAGATGTATTTAATGCTCCTAATATGGAAATAGCTCAAGCAATGTATGATGAAGCTTATTCTTTAGGTAGAAAGGGATTGGTAGATGCAACTGAATATAATCCTCAAAGTAGTTGGTTTTTACATACTGTAAAACAAGCTGTTAGATCTAAAAGATTTAAAAATGATCCATGGCAAAAAGGTATAAATTTATATAGACAAGCAGCTTATGAAGTAGGTTGGCAATATTGGAAAACCAAAAATCTTCTACCAGATATGACTAATGATAATTGGCCTGGAGCTAATGGAAGTGGTCCTGATTTTAGTAAAAATGGTGATACTGTAAGAGTTAAATTAGGACAATATCAAAATGCATCAGGTCAAACAGTACCACTTCCTGATGGATCTTACTATGTAAATGATTGGTCAAAACCAATTGCAAAAGAAGGATTTACAAAAGCCCAAGGTGGAAATACTGTTACTTATAAAGAAGTTCCACATCAATATGATGGTACTACTTTGTTAAATAGTACAACTGAAATACCTAGTAGTGATGCAACCTCAGAAAATAGTGGATGGTGGTTATTCCATGGTCCATTTAACGTAGGAAAATACCCGGGAGAACAAGAACCTAGAATAACAAAAGACTTCAGAGCATGGAGATTTAAAGAAGATCTTCAAAGTCCTTATAGCAACAGAGATGCTTGGGTAGAAGTTCCAAATCCAAATGCACCTTGGTTGTAAAAATTAAAATACTTGATATTTATAAAAAAATACGATAATGAAATTAGAAGCATTAAAAAAAGCAATAAAAGAAGTAGTTAAAGAAGTAATTCAAGAGGAGTTAAAAGAAATTTTATTGGAAGCTGTAAAAGGAACAAAAATAGTTCAACCACAAACAATGGTTGAATCTACTATTCCACAACAACCTCAAACCCCAATAATGAATTCACAACCTCAAATGTCTCATCAGCAACAAAGAGAAGCATATAAAAATATTTTAGGAGAAACTTCAGCACAATTTACATCTCAACAAGCTCAAAGTTTTGTCCCAAAACCAGGGATGGATACTGCAAATGGTGAATTGCCAAAAGGAGAAGTTGATATGAATCAAATAATGGGATTAATGAATAGTAAATAATTATGGCTCAGATAGTAAATAATGTATTTCCATTTGATGATCCTAAATCTAAAGGTTTAGGGTTTAGTTTTCCATTATCGGGAAACGCTGTGTTTAATTCAACATTTACTACAAGAGACGTAATTAGAACTAATTTAATTAATTGGTTATTAACTAATAAGGGTGAAAGAATAATGAAACCCGAATTTGGAGCTAATTTAAGAGAATTAATATTTCAAGGAATTGATGATATAACATCAAATGCCTTAGAATCACGAATTAGAGATAACATAGCTATAGAATTTCCAGATGTAATAATTGAATCAATTGCATTTAATAATGATCCCGATAGAAATGTTATAAATTTTATATTAACATATAATATAAAAAATACACAAGAATCAGATGAACTTAATATAGAATTACAATAATGCCGACATTATATAGAAATATAAAATATACAGATAGAGATTTTAATACTATTAAAAATTCTTTAATAGATTATTCTAAAACTTATTTTCCCGATACTTATAATGACTTTTCTAACTCATCAACTGGAATGTTATTTATTGAAATGGCTGCTTATGTTGGTGATGTATTGTCTTTTTATTTAGATAGTCAAATAGAAGAAACGTTTATACAGTTTGCTAAAGAAGATGAAAGTTTATTTAATTTAGCTTATATGTTAGGTTATAAACCTAAAGTAACAACAGCAGCAACAGTTGATATTGATTTCTTCCAACAAGTACCAGCGGTAACTATATCAGGAGTAGTAAGACCTGATTTTAATTATGCCCTAAAAATACCAACATCAACACAAATAACATCTGAAGCTGATTCAACAATTAAATTTTTAATTGAGGATGAAGTAGATTTCTCTCAAAGTAGTTCTTTAGATACAACAACTGTTTCTGTGTTCTCTTTAGTAGGAACTACTCCTAATTATTATTTAATTAAAAAAACAAGAAAAGCACAATCAGCAACAATTAATTCAACTTCTTATACTTTTACATCTCCACAAAAATTTGATACAAGAAGAATTAATGCAAGTAATATAATTGGGATATTAGATATATATGATTCAAATGGGAATAGGTGGTATGAAGTTGATTCTTTAGCACAAGAAATGGTAATGGATACTACTAGAAATACAAATACTAATGATCCTAATGCAGTTCAAGATGATGCTCCTAATATTTTAAAATTAAAAAAAGTACAAAGAAGATTTACAACAAAATTTATAAATAGTACTACATTAGAAATATGTTTTGGAGCAGGCTCAGTAACAGATAATGATGAAGAAATTATCCCAAATCCAGATAATGTAGGTACTGGTTTACCTTTTTCAAAAGATAAATTAACAACAGCTTATTCACCTTTTAATTTTCAATTTACCAATACCTACGGGATAGCACCATCCCAAACTACATTAACAATAAGATATTTAACAGGAGGAGGATTAGCATCAAATGTAGATTCTGGAATTTTAACAGGAATAGATACCGGAAATGTTGAATTTATTAATACTGATTTAAATCCTTCTCAAGCTCAAACAATTTTTGATTCAGTAGCTTCAAATAATACATCAGCTGCAGATGGAGGACAAAATGCAGATTCAATTGAAGAAATTAGACATAATGCTTTAGGTAATTTCCAAAATCAATTAAGAACAGTTACTCAACAAGATTATTTAATAAGAGCTTTAAGTATGCCCGCTAATTTGGGTACTGTAGCAAAAGCTCATATAGAACTTTCAAAAATAGGAGAATACCAACCAGGAGAATTACCTAATGTTTTAGATATGTATGTTTTATCTTATACATCTAATAAAAAATTAAGAATAGCTTCATCAACATTAAAACAAAATTTAAAAACATATTTATCAGAGTATAGAATGATTGGAGATTCTATTAAAATTAAAGATGCTTACTGGATAAATATAGGAATTAATTTTGATATAGTAGTATTACCAAATTATAATAATAACTCAGTTATATCTAACTGTATAACTGAATTAGATAATTATTTTAATATTGATAATTGGAATATTAATGCACCTATTATATTAAAACAACTTAATATTCTTTTAGATAAAGTAGAAGGAGTTCAAACAGTAATGAATGTTGAAGTTGTAAATCTATCAGGGGAAAGTTTAGGATACTCACCTTATGCTTATGATTTAGCAGCAGCTACAAGAAAGGGAGTAATTTATCCTTCAATAGATCCAATGGTGTTTGAAGTTAAAAACCCAACAACAGATATTATAGGTAGAGTAGTATCATATTAAAAATAAAAAATTATGCCAAACGAAATAAATGGAATATTAGATGCTTTTAATGCACAAAATACACCTAAAACTAATACAAATTTAGATATAACTAACCCTGATGAATTAGGAGGACCTAATAATGATCCTGCTTCTGGATTTGAACAAAAATACACACCATCTAATCCTTATTATACTACTAATGAAGGTGTAGTGGGGTTAGATAGTCATTTAGCTAAAGTACAAGAAGAGGATCCTGCATCTTCAGGATTAAATTTAAAAACAGCAGAAGCAGATGGAATAGGAGGACCTAATAGAGTATCAACAGATATTCCATCTGGAGAATATACAAATACAACAACAGGAGGAAAAGGATATGAAGCAGGAGAACCAGGTAGTAAATTAAATACAGTTCAAGTACAAAGATATACACCTGATAATCCTTATTTTCAAGTTGGTAATGTTCCAACTCCACCAGAACCTTCTCCAACTAGTGGACAATCAGAAACAGCAGAATCATCTCCACCTGTACCTAACAGCCCAGATAGTTCTATTGCTCCTGATGATGCAAGTAATGTAGGACAATTTACAGATATATAATATGGCAATTTATAAAATATACCCATCAAAAGACGCAACAATGTACACTCAGTATCCTGCTATGAATACTGGATTAGATGAAATATTAGAAGCATCTACATATTTAGCAGATACTAAAGGACAAGTTAGTAGATATTTAGTACAATTTTCTCAAAATGAAATAAATAATGTATTTGATACTTATATTTCTAATTCGGATACAGGTGTAACTAGAAGTTATGCTGCTTATTTTAGAAATTATGCTGCAGTAGTAACTAATTTAAATGAAAATGTAAAATTAGAAGTATACCCAGTAGCACAACCTTGGAATATGGGTACTGGAAGATTTGAAAATTCCCCACAAACCGAAAATGGAGTTAGTTGGGGGTTTACTGATGAATCTGGCTCAGTTAAATGGACACAAAGTGGGTGGGGTACGCGTATTACGGCGTCATTTAAACGAACACAAACAACACCACCCATAGACGTTGAACAAGGAGGGGGAACATGGTATACAGGTTCAATAACAGGATTATCAGTAACTTCATCTCAAATATTAAATTATTCTGATCCAATTGATCTTGAAATTAATACAACAAATGTAGTAAATGAATGGATAAGTCAATCTAAAGGAATAAATTATGATGATGGAGCATCACAAACAGCACTAGAAATAATAAATTATGGATTTTTAGTTAAACAAACTTCATCATTAGAATTTTTTCCATCTGAATCAGCTGCTTCAACTATTAAATATTATTCAATAGATACTAATACAATCTATCCTCCTCATTTAGAATTTAGATTTGATGATTATAGTTTTAACACAGGTTCTTCTACTAATACTATTTTAACATCAAATGAGGCATTTATGTCAGTTTACAATAATAAAGATAGTTACTACTCAGGAAGTGTAGAAAGATTTAGATTAGCAGCTATTCCAAAATATCCTGCAAGAACATTTGCTACTCAATCTAATTATTTAGTTAATAATTATTTACCTACATCATCATATTATGCTATTAAAGATGCACAAACTAATGAATATGTAATTGATTTTGATAATACTTTTACTAAAATTAGTGCTGATGATGAAAGTAGTTATTTTGACATTTATATGAATGGATTAGAACCAGAAAGATATTATACTATTTTAATAAAAGTAGTAAAAGATAATTCAACAAAAATATTTGATGAAAATATGAATTTTAAAGTAATAAATGGATGAAAAAGATAACTTTTAAAAAAAACGTATTTAATAAAGAAGCATTTGAAGAAACTGTTGATACTAATTTTAATCAATTATCATCAACACCTAATCCAAATTTTTTTGATATTAACATGGCTACATTAGGAGATTTTTGGGCATTATATGAAAGATTTTTCTTTCAAATACCTCAGCTAGGAGAAACAGAATCTCATGAGTATCTTGGTAAGACGAGTTTAGAATACGCAGAATCAACCTACGTTAATGAACAAATTCAAGAGTTATTAGATGAAATAGCCGCATTAAGAGAAGAAAATTTAAGAATAATGACAGATGCTTTAAATTTAGAAGGAACAGAAGAAGGAATAGGAGTTGGAGGATTTGCTAGTGATGAAGAAGGTGATTTAAGAACATTAGCTGATGGAGAAAATCCAATAATAAACGAAATAGATACATATAATAGTTAAAAAGATGGCAATACCAATTTCATCATCATATTCAATAGTAGATCCTAATTTATTATTTTACGAAGGATTTGAATTAACTGTAGATGCAATAATCCCTACTAATGATTATACTTCCTCTTTTGATGAAAGTATTGATAAGGTTGAATTTTATATTTATAATACTTCTAAAAATTTATTATATCAAAATAATAATTTTACAGATTATCAAGTATATAATAATACCCAAACAGACCCAAGTAGTGAATATCCTACTTCTCCACAATTCGACCCTAACTCAGGTGATCTTTTAAATGATAATAGAGGAGATAATGTAAATAATATTGCTCAATTTAATGCTTTACATGTAGATCCAGTAGTTGATGTTTATAATCAAGGATATGGAACAGGAACTTATTATGGAGTATATAATTTTATCCATTTTGAATTAGGTTCTCAAGAACCTTATTTCATATCAGAAATATCTTCAGATAGAACAGAAATTAGAATAAAAAATAATTATATTCTAAATACAAATATCGAAGGTCTTTATAGTCAATTTAGAACTAAACTTGATTCTAATCCTGATTTTGATGAATTTTATGTAGATTTTGGAGATAATAAATATTTTATTTGTATTAATTCTCAATTAGAAATAGCAGATAATGCTGAAGCTTCTATATTAATTAAATTATATAAACCTCTTCCCTCAACTTACAAATTATTAGATACATTATCAGTAAAAACTAAGGTAGGAGAAACTAATGCCTATGAAATTAAATTTACTGAAGATTTAGGGGTTATTGATGATTTAGTTTATTTAAAAGGTCCTAATATAAACATTGATTTAAAAGATAGAATTAATAATTCTACTGAGTTTAAAACATTACAATCATTAAATAATGCTAAAAATACAGGTTCATTAAATAGATATGAAAATTTAAAAAATGCAAAAGGAGCTCAAATAAGAGTAAATTATAATGATTATTCATCATTTTGTCATTTTTCATCCGCTGAACAAAGATTAAGAAATTTTAGAGAAAATAGAATTCTTTTAGAAGGATATGAAAATGAACTTAATAGTTTAAATACTATAACAGGAACAGCAGTAGGAACATCAGCTTACTCATCAAGTAAAGAAGCTGTTGAAACAAAAATAAGAAATATAGTTGAAAAATTTGATGGATATGATTATTATTTAATGTATTTATCAGGTTCAACATCTTGGCCAAAACAATCTAATACATTAACTGCAGGAGAACCTTATCCTTTATATTCATATACTAGTTCTCAAGTAAAAAATTGGTTTGGAAGTACAGATGAAAATGATCCATTTTTTGGAACAGGAAAAAATCAAATATACTCTGCTTCTTTATATGATGAAAGTAATAAAGATTACTTAAAAAATGTAATACCTGAATTTATAACTATGGATTCTAATAATGAACCTTATATCAAATTTATTGGTATGACAGGTCAAATGTTTGATGAAATGTGGTTATACACAGAAGCTGTTAAAAATGTAAGAAATACATCAAATTTATTAACGGGATCAGTTTTACCTGTTGATTTAGCTTCACAAGCAATTGAAGGATTAGGATTTGATACTTATGGTAATTCATTTAATTCACAACTTTTTGATCCTGCGGATGTAGGTGTAACCCCACCAACAGGATCAGGTAAAGAATATATAACTCGTTATATAGATGCTGCATCTGGTTCTATTGTAAATTATTATGATGATGATTTTACTACTTTAGGATATGTAATCCAATTAGCAAATTCAGGATTCCCATTCCCAGTAGATGGTCCTCAAAGAGAAATATATAAAAGATTATTTTCTAATATGGTTTCTCTTGTTAAAAGAAAAGGAACAGTTACAGGATTAAGACAACTAATTAATATTTGGGGGGTACCTTCAACTATATTAAGAATAAGTGAATTTGGGGGAAAAAATAAAAATGATGAAGGTGATTATGATTTATGGATGGATCGTCATAGTACAGCATTTACTACATATCCCAATAAAAAACAATCTAATACAATATATGGAGATACTAATGGTGCTTTAGGAATAGTTAAAACTCCATGGTTTCCATTAACAAAAGATTATTATGAAGCTGGAGGTACTAATGAAAAAGCAAACTTAGGAGCAGGTACTACTAATGGAGGAACTTTTATGGCTGATTCTATACAATTTAGATTTAAAACAGCTACAAAAGTAGGAACAGATACCCACTTCTCAGAATCTTTAATGTACTGTTATGATGATATAAATGCAGTTGGTAA
>CAACVC010000128.1_pt1 | contig 16781 bp, 17 predicted proteins | sample 2381761 | NCBI WGS metagenome assembly CAACVC01 (sample SAMEA5211966, study PRJEB30684) | marine metagenome | biome: Marine; feature: Epipelagic; material: Water | collected 2015-10-15 | depth 45 m
ATAAAATTCTGTTTGTTCTATTACCCAAAAACAACATTAAGGCTGTACCAGGTAAACCCATGCCGTACATAGCACCCGCAGCACCAATAGATCCAGGGCCTGTAAGCACAAGTCTTCTTGCTAAAAAGGTAGAGGCATTTGGAATGTCATAGCTATTAAGAGCATCAACGTAAGTTAATAACTCATCAATCTTGTTAGTCATTTTTTTACCTGCTTGATTTCCAAAAATCATATTAATTTTATTTTTGTATTCATTTGTAGGAAACACTAATCTTCTAAATTCATCTGGATCAAATTTTAAATTACCATAATATGCAAAGTCTTGACCAATATCAGCACCTTGTTTTATTTGATCTAAAGTTCTACCAGGTAGTCTTTTTAATTCCATTTGTTTTTCTTTACCTAACATTTGTTCAATAAAACTATCATCTTGTGCAACTTTAAATGATTTTTGATAAGAGTCTGCAAGATATGAACTAAACAATCTTCTTAGAGAATCATTACCTGCTTTAGTTCCTCTTTTAACAAATTCAAAAGCTTGAGTAGCAGGATTAAATCTATATACATCAGCCTCTACTAATTTTTGTAAATCAGTTATTGCATCAAAACTTTGTCTACCCGCTCCTGATTGAAATACATTTTTAGAAATCATTTGAGCTAATTGATCTTTATTAATTCTACCTGATTCAAAAAAACCAGCTAATTGTTTATCAGAAAATAAATTTTTATCGAATGCTTGACTAAATCTATTTGCTAAAGCTGTTTGAAATGAAACTATGTTTGTTTGGTAAAAATTATTTGCGTCTAATAATTGAGTTCTTAATCTTTTAATTGCTTCTTCATTTAGTTTCATGCCTCTTGCACCTTCAATATCACCTATTTTTACTTTTGTAGGGTCTGCAGGTTGTAAAATATTATTAGCTATATTCGCATCTTGTGGTGGATATTTTAAATATATTTCATCAGCAGGATTCAGTTTAACCGAAGAAAAATCTTTTTCTAAAGCTTTTTTCATATCTTTATATGTACCAATCAATGGTAAATTTTTAGGCGAAGTTGCTACAGCTCTATTTAACATTATTTGTAATTCTAAAAATTCATTAGGTGATATAGGTCTATTTGCTTTTATTAATGATTCATAAGCTTGTCTAAATCTTCCTATTGGAGTTTGTAATAAATCATTATCTATCATCATTTTAAATTCTGCTGGAGAAAAATCATTAGATAAAAGTGAGTTATAATATTTTCTAGAAAAATTAAGATCTATCATCATAGGGTCACCAAACTGTTTAGACATTGATCTAAAACTTTCATACATAGAATCTGATACTCCTCTAAATCTTACAAAGTTATCACCCATTTGTTTTGCAATATCATCTGATACTGCTGCTAACTCAGCCATGTGCATGTTAGGTTGTAAATTAAAATTTTTTTCAAAAGCTTGTGTAAACTCTCTGTATCTTGATTCTTTAGCAGCTAAAGCAGGATTACCTACAAAAGGTAATTGACCAAATACTTTATTGAAAGCTTTTACAACTCTACCACCAATTGATGTAGGATCCGCCATTTCTAAATAAGATGCTTCTAGTCCATTATCTTGAGCTATTTTTTTTATTGTTTTTGCGTAGTCTCCCTCTAAACCTAAAAACTTTCTTACCAAATGACCAGCACCAAATGCAGCAGGAGCTAATAATTCTGCGCCTGCGTTCCAAGCAAGTCCAACAGCAAGATCATCAGCTGCTCTCATAAATGGGTTTTTATCTAAATCTTCTTTATAACCTGAAGAAGTTATACCTTCTTTAGCTCTTATAATATCATCAGCCACATCATACGCTAAACCCCCTGCAGAATATCCTAATGATCCTGCTACTACTGGTCTTAAAATAGCAGATACAGGTTCAGGTAAATTCTTAGCAGAGTTACCTAAATTTTTTAATGTAGATGCAAATTGATTTGTGCTTTTTTTTGAGAATACTTGTTTTAATTTTCCAATTTGGCCTGCATATTTGCCTGGATTCATTAATACTTGAGCTAATCTTTTACGGTCCATCATTAATTGTGTTCCAAAAAAACCCATATCAAATATTGTTTTAACAGTATCTCTATTTAAAATATCACCAGTCTTGGCTCTGATAGGGTCTTCTTGATAAGATTTTTCTTTTGCTAATTCGTCAGCAACTTGTGTTTGTCTTTCTAAAATATCACCTATTGGTTTTGTTTGTATTACACCTTTCTTTTGAAGACCATCTAATATTTGTAAACGATCTTTATCAAGAGCTCTTAAATCAAGCTGATTAGAATTTATTAAATCTGCTACTTCTTGCGGGGTCATTCCTTTATAATTCCTTGTAAGTTTTCTTTATTAAACATTTTACCAAATGTATCTTGGTCTTGATTATTCTCTGGAGTATATCCTTCAATAAATTTATTAATATTAGCTTGATTTTGATCGATCATTTGTTGAGCAAAATCTTTATCTATAGCATCAAGTTCCATCGGGTTGTAATAATAAACATCTTTCCATTGGTTTCTAATACCACCTAATCTATTTTTAAAAGTTTCGTTTACAGTTTTATAAGCAGTTAAAATTTCTAATGGGTTTTGATCATAAAAAGGAACATAACCAACCGTACCACCTAATCTTTTTTCAGCTCTCTCAATGTCGGCCACAGCTAAACGGTCTTTGTCTTTAAGTGTTTGTGCAAGTGAATAAGTAGATAAAAGTTCTAATGTTTCTAACAATGCTTGTGCTTGAATTTCTTCAGATGCTGAATCTAAATCTTGTGCTTTTTCTTCAATTTTTTGAAATATACCTGTTAGTTTTTTATTTACACCGTCTTCTACTTCACCAAATGTTTTATAATTTTGAAAATTTGTTTCTTCTCTATCTTTTAGTTTTAAAATTGTTTCTTTGTAACTTTTAGATCCTGTAGCAATATTTGCTAATTCACCAAATTTAAGTGTAAGTTTTTTCCAACCACCTTGTACTCCAATAAGCTCAGGATTTTCAGCTGCAACCTTGATAAATAAATTAGTATATAAGTCTCCTGACTTAACAGCTTTATATTCATTTAATATTTTTGCTTTATTGGCAACGTTGTCAGTAATAGGTGCTTGACCAATTACTTCACTTGGTTCTATTCTGATCTTTTGAGGTTCATTTCCAACCATTTCATAACCAATATAAAAGCCCTCTTCAGTTTGAGAAGCTGGTATAGGATCTGAAATTTCTCCATTTGGTTTTTTATATCTAATTTTTATAGAAGGTGCCTTAATTTTAGTATTTTTTCTTTTTGCATTTGTTTCTAACAAAACTTTAGCTAAAGATAACTCTTCTTTCTCTCTTTCTCTTTCAAGTGCGATAGCCATAGGAATTACGTTCTTACCTGCTTGACCTAAAACATCTAAAAATCCTGGTATTCCTGATTGCATACTTTTTCCAGATAATAAATTTGATGCTAATTGAAGTAATAATAATTTACCTGATTTATTGTAACCTCTATCACCCATTACTTGTTTTGCAGCATCCATAGCCTCTGACAATTCAGTCATCTTACCTTGTTTTCTAGCTTCTGCTTCTAAAGCATTAAATACTTTTTCAGAATTTTTTATACTCTTTTGTTGATTATTAACTTGTAATAAGGCCTCGTTTTGATTTGTTTCTGGCGGTTTGTTCTCTGTCTGTGTGGGTACTTTTTTTACTACCTTTGACCCACCTTCTTCTATAACTTCAGGCCCTGTTTCTCTGTCATCAACTTTTACTTGGTCTTTAAATTTATCAAATAATCTTTGTGTAAGTGGTGTGTTTAAATTTAACTTTTTTGCTTCTTTTAATAGATCCACAGTAGATGGACTATCAGGGACATCCATATAATCTTGTATACCTTCATAAGGCCCTCTTACCTCTCTTAATAATTCTGCTCTATCTTTTACAGGTTGTGGTGTAAAAGTATCTGCTATTGAATACATGACAGCAGGACCAGCAATCGGTAATGTATATGGATTTGTTAAACCCATAACTCCTAAAGTTCTCATGGGTAATTTTTTTGCAAACTGTGTATATGTTTGAGGATTCTTAATAGCATTTAAAGCAGATATACCTGCTTGACTTAATCCAGCAGACGTAAATGGTGATCTAGGAACAGATCCTCCATTACTAAATTTAAGAATACCTTTTTTATATAATTTTCTATCTTTTAATTTTGCCATTGTTCTCCTTACTTAGGAGCCAACGCAGCATAAGCTCCTATACCAGTTCCTACTGCTTGAGCAAAAGGTGAAGCTGTTGGTGCGAAGCCCTGAGTTACCGTAGATTGTGTTGAAGGTGCCCCTCTTTGAATATCAGATACAAAAGACAATCTTTGATAAGGATCAGTAATTGCTTGAACTTTACTTTGTCTATCTGCTTCAAGTTGTGCTTGAGTTACTCCTCTTTCCAAACCTCCCGCTGCAAATAAACTACTGATGTCTCCTTGTTGTTGTCTCATTTTAGCATCAGCCGCAGCTAAACCAGTTTGTGCTTGTAATTGTTGTCCTTGTTGAAATGCACCCAAAGCTCCTTGGAACGCTCTACCTTGTGCTAATCCTATTTCTGAAAGTCTTGCTCTTTCTGCTTCTGCTCTTTGAACGCCTTCTCTTCCGCCTCCAAATGCTCCAGCAGAAATTGCTTGGTTAGCTACTCTTTGTTGACCTAATTGTGCTTGTCTGTTTATTTCATCAGTAATAAAAGATTGATAGGGATTAAAATAATTTTGAAATTGTTGTGATGAAGGATCTAAAGCAGCAGCTGATTCAGCAGCTTGAATAGAAGATAAACCCGCACCTGTCCCTTGACGCGCTTGAGTAATTCCTTGTTGCTCTGCAGAAGTTAATCCAGCTACTTGAAAATCAGGTAGTCCTAATGGTTTATCAGCAAGTTTACCTGCAGAATCCATAAGACCTAATCTTCTTGCTTCTATCTCTGGTGCTTCTCTAATAGTTTGTACGTTTGTAGTGTCCGCGGGTGTACCGCCTCCACCTCCTCCTCCTGACATTATACGTGCCCTCCTATAAATTTATCCATTTGTACGTGATTGTATTTAAAACCTAATGGTTCTAACATTTTTTTCCAACCTGGTCTTCCATATACTTCAATTTTTTTACATCCACAATTTTCAAAAGCCCATTTTTCAAACACATTTATTTTATCTATCCAAAGTGGTAAATCATTACCAGTTGCTATGTTTACAACTCCAACGTTGTAGTTTGGATATTTAGCTATTTCAGAAATACAAACTCCCTTAAAATTATCTTCTTTGTCTACAGTAACCCATAGTTGTTTTACACCTTGCTTACACATTTCTTTTATATGTTGATTGTCCATCAAAGTTTTACCTTCATGGTTTCTTTCTAAAGCAGATTGAACTTTATCTTTTACTAATGGCCACACCTTATCTATCTCTTCTGGTTTAAATTGTATTAAATACATCAAGCACTTTCCGCTAACTTTTCTAATTCACTCATTTGACTATAAAAAAATTTAGCTCCTAATTCTCTTTGTTCTTGTTTGTTTTTACCACCCATTGCTTTACCAGCACCTAATACTGATTTAGCTTTAGTTACAAATTCTCCATCTGCTAATTGTGCTAACATAGTGTCTTTGCTTCCTGATCCTTTACCTGTTTCATCAGTGACCATTTTACCAGATGTTCTTTTGTAATTTGATGTATCGTTTTCATCTCTTTTAAGTTTTGATGGTAGTACATCAACTAAATCACCTTTGTTAAATTCTTGCATTCTTGGCTCATTAGTTGCTCTTGATCTAAAAGTATCTAATATATTTTGTAGTGCAGGTGGTGGTGGAGCTTGAGGTATTCTTACTCCTTCTGTAGCATCTGAAGTTAAACCCATAATACCTTCTATTTCACCTACTTCCATTTCAGTTTCGTTTGTCATTTGCTCTAACATTTCCTTTGCTCTTTGAACATCTGCGATAGTTATTCTATCTTTATCTCTCATCATTGTTGCATATTCAATTGCTGTTTTGTCAGGATCTTGCTTATACTTCATTATAAAATCTTTTTTAATTCTCTGAGGCACCATTGTTTTAATATCTGCCGCCATTGGAGTTACATTTGTCATTTCTGATTCTGGAACTTTACCAATTTTCTTCGGTCTTCTCATAGAAGCTTTCATTGCTTTTTTATCTGGGTCTAAAAAAGATTCTCTAAACCGTTGTTCTAAAGCTGCAACTATCCCTGGTCCGTCGTCCATGCTTTGTTGTTGCATATCAAATTGTAACATCTCATCGTCAGGGCCCATCATTTCTACATCTGCAATACCACCTTCTTGCAAACCAGAATAAGGTGACCCTTCAGGATATAGATCTGTATTAGGGCCGTATTGACCTGAACCTGGTTGAAACATTTCTGGATTAGCTGCGTAGTATTTATTAAAACCAGGATACTTTGGATCTGGTGGATCTTTAGGATCAAACATTCCTGCAGCGTAAGCAGCACCTCCTAAACCAGCTGATCCCAATCCAACTCTGAATGATGAAATGTCTCCTGTCTTTGGGTCTCTAAATGGTTTTTCAATTTTTGTAAAAGCACCTCCTAATTTATCTAAGAAAGTTGGATCTTTAGGTGTGTTCTGTAATGCTTTTAATTGATCAGCATAAGTTGCACCTCCCTTTACAGCTTCACTTAAATTTCCTAAATTGGTTGCTTGTTTACCCCCTTCTGAAGCTAATGTAGATATACCTTTATCTGCTCCAGGCATTTTTGCGCCACCTAAGACTGCGGCTATTGCTGTATCTTTAATTGTTGATTTTAAAAGGTCAGATCCTCTTTTACCTTGTAGTGCATTGACACCTCCTGATATCAAAGCGGCCATCATTAATGGATGCATATTTTTAAGCTCCTGTTGTAAATACGTATTTATGTAAATTTACTCAATTTTAGCGCATTCGTCAATGAACTTAGCTCTAAAAGGATAGTTACCATGATGCGTTATTTCAGAGTCTATGAGGGCGAATATACGTCCTCCTGCCTTCCTATAACGGTCACAGAAGGCAAAGTCTTCACCAACTATTTGACCTGTTTCTTTAATAAATTCAGTGTCCCAAAAGTTATACGAATGCTCCATGTTTTTAGTGGTCTCATTGACTAAATGATTCTGTCTTACTTTAAGCTCTGGATAGTATTTAATCATACGTTCAAAAGCCTCTCTCTTAATTAACATACAACCAGCAGGCCCTCGTTTTATCTCCATCCAGCCATTAACACTTTCAAAGTTATCTTCATTCATAACCTTAATAGGAAAGTGATACCCTCCTTTATTTACAGGTATCTTATGCTTATCGAATAATTCTTTAGACTTTTTCCAATCCATCCACTTCATAGGATATGGTATCAATGTAACTTCTTCATCAGCTTCAATCATTTTAAATATATCTTGTTCGTTAAATTGTATATCAGTATCTACAAATAACATATGGGTACAGTCGGAACTTAGAAACCCTGCAGTACAACCGTTCCTACCAAAGGTTACAATAGAACTTTTATGTAAATGTAGAGTAATACCTGTTTTTCTTTTATGACACTCTGCCTGCAAAGAAAAAATAGATTTCATGTAATGTATATCTACAAGACCAGTAGTCGGAGAAGTAACATACAACTTAGTCATGTTTTATAAACTCATCCATGTATCTTCCAATATATTGATGTTCACCCACATGCATTATATATTCATCTACAATAGCAAATATTTTACCATCTACTTCTCTCCAAAGTTTACAAAAACCAAAATCCTCTCCCATATAAGTTTGTGTTTTTTTATCATGAACAGTATCAAAAAAATTGTAGTAATTATCTTTTTCTTCATACTCACCGTTTATAACTGATTTTTGTTTTATTTTTCTATCTGGAAATGCTTCAATTAGCTTATCAAATACTGAACGTTTTATTAATAAACAACCAGCAGGCGCATGAGTTATTTCTATAATTCCATTATTAACAACAATATTACTCGCATCTTCTAACCTTACTGGGTAAGAACATACTCCTGTTTCCATGTCTGCATCTGTTTTTATAAAACCTCTTTCAAATCTTTCTTTAAGTTTTGACCATGATATACTTTTTAGGGGATAAGGTACGCAGATAACATCCTTATCAGCTTCTATCATTTTTTTTATTACATGCGGACCGATTGCTATATCTGAGTCTAAAAATAATAAATAATCTGCTTTTGTTTCTAAAAACGAAGCTACCGTTAAATTTCTTCCTTGAGTAATCAAAGACGATTTATGCATAAGAAAAGATACACTATCGCCATTTTTTAAAAATTCTTTTTGTATCTCAAGTAAACATTGAGTGTAATGAATTGATACCTCTGAATGAACAGGCGTACCAACACATAGTTTTATCTGTTGTTCTTCTCTAAAACCTTTCATTAAAACTTCAGAAGTTGTTTTTTCTTTATCGAACCAAATAGGCTCTGCTGGATCTTGTGAGGACACATTAATCTCCTTTATTGTTTGATAGGTATCGTTGTTAGCCCAATTTTTACTTTTTTGCATTAATTACGTTATATAAAAAGTTATTCCATTCCATAGCTCTTTTATCCCAATTGTAATATTTTTTATAAAAAGCTTGTTGCATATCTAAACTATCTTGAATAGTTCCTTCATGTAATGTTTCAGCAGCCATTTCAATAGCTGTAGCAAATGTTTGAGATAATATTTTAAGATCTTTTGTGTAAGTTACATACATAGGAAACTCTGCACATGTTTCATATAATGCTCCAAAATTAGTAACAATTGAATATAATCCAGCAGACAAAGACTCAATAGCAGATATACAGGATGTCTCTTCAAAGATACTTGGATATACATACATATTGTATTTATTTAAATTTTCTAAAATATAACTGTTTGGTTTGTAACCAATATAATTAACATTAGATAATTCTGAAGCTTGTTTATATAAAGGAACATAAGTATGATCATTATGCTTTTTAAACTCTTCGCCGTATACTTCTGTCGAACTGTATACATCTAATTTAATTAATGGATTTTTTACTAATTGCATTGCGCCTAATAATACGCTTAAACCTCTCCATGGTGTATTTTGGTGTATTATTCTTATTGGATCTCCTTTTTTATATTTTTTTCTTTCAGGAAAACTAGTGCAACCATTTTTTATGACGTGACATTTTTCAGTAGGTAAATCAAACACCATTCTAAATTTTTCATAAGTCCAGTTACTATTAAACACATACCAGTCGTATTTATTATGGTTTGTTTTTTGATTAAACCAAGGAGCAATATTGGGTTGATCGTATGAATTTTTTTGCCAAAGTATATTAGGTTTACTAGGATGTAACGGAATTTTTTCAGGAACAGAAGTTGTAATTTGTACTTGTTCTAATAATTTTTTGTCAGCATATTGATCTAAAAAACTATGTTGTAATTCCGTTCCTCCTTGGGGATTCATTCTTTGGTTTTACCAAATACTTCTAAAGATGCAACTGTTATTTCGAGGTCTTGTTGAAAATCATCTTCAATAGTATCAGTATTGGGATTAGCAACATCAGTATCAAAATCAGCTTTGGTATCATAAACTTTACCTGTTCTTTTATTTTTTACAATTTCTTTTGCTTGAGCAGGTATTCTAATTAAATCATCACTCATTGTGTCCTTCCTTGTCTGTTATAAGATTTATAGTCTCTTTTTTCGTTTTTGTTAAGTCTCTTCTTATGGGTACGAGGCCTTTTTCTTGGCTGCGGCCTAGGTAAAAAATGAACAAATTTCTGTTTAGCCATTTTCCTGTGATCGGTCTATTTGTGCATAACTAATAACGCCTTGTATTTTATTACTAGCAGTTGCCGCTTGAATTTTAATTGAATCTCCTGCTTCTAAATTTATTCCGTGAGGAGAGGCAGTTACCTGAGATTTAGCAGCTACATCATCTCTAAAAAATTCATATTCATTGTTAGAGTCTGAAGAGTCTACTATACTCATATTTACTAAAATAGCTGATGAGGCATCGTTGTTTGCACAATAAATACCTTTAACAATTACAGTTGCATCTGTAGGGCAGGTTAAAACTGTATTTAAATTTGTATCTGCTTGTTTATATCCTTTATTTTTATATTGTATTGTCATGACATAAAGTAATTAAACGCATCTTGTTCATTTTTCAAGTCTGTTTGATAAGATGTATTTAATTGGTTCTCCACTGTTGCTATAGCTTGGTTAATTTGTCTAAACCCTTCTTCAGTATATTCTTTAGGAGGTTCTGGAACATATACGTTTATTTTAGCCATTATCTTCTTCCATCTACATTTACATCTGCTCTAAAAGTTCCAAATCTCCAGGTTTCATCATTTGCAGTGTTTTCTATTTTTAAATTAGCCAAACGTCCTCTAGCTCTTGTATCAATTTTTTGTGTAGATGAGTTTATAGTAAAAGGCCCTAGTTGAGAAGAAGCATTTGCATCAATTGGAAAATCTTTTAAATTAATTGTAATTACCGCATTACCTTGTAAGTTTTTAAAATCTGGAAGAAATCTGCTTATTCTCATCAAAAATTGACCATCTCCTTCTTGAGGCAAATCAAAATCTCCTGATTGTATAAACGCTGCAATAGCGGTTTCAGTACCATTTAGATCTACTATGTTTGTTCCAGTTTCCTGTGCAAAATATTTGGTTGAACCAAATTTATTTGTAGCACCACTTAAATTTGTAAACGAAGGAGTTCCAGTAGCTGTATATTCTGTTGCGTAAGGCAAATCATATGTGGAAGCGTCATGGTAAGTGCTTCTTGCTAAAGTCATAATAGACCAAGTATTTTCTACGTAATTGTAAACTACAGATCTATTATTTTGAACTGCTGGATTTGATAAGGGTTTTCCTGATGGATAAAACCATATTATTTCATTAAATAAAGAATTGTGAGATGCATATATAATTTCATTAGATGAATAGTTTACTCCAATGTTGTCTCCTGTTGTTGTAAAAACAAAATCTTCTACTAATGAAGGTAGTAATTTTACCGTACCGTCGTACTTAAAAAATCCTCCACCTGTTCCCATCCAAAATACTTGACCATCTGCATAAACCACAGCATGTTGTCCAATACATCCACAGTTAGAACCTACTTGTCTAATAGAAAATGTAAACGGAGGGCCTACAAATTGCATTACATATGCAGCGGTGTCAGTTAAAATTAAGTTATAGTCTTTACCAGAAACTGCAGCTACAATTTTATTTCCTGTATCTAATCTAAATGTTCCAGCAGTATTTGTTGAAGTAGGCAAGTAAACATTATAGTTTTCCTGATCACTAAATCTAATAAACATCGGATCTTGCGTAGTGCTACTTCCAATAGTAGTTTCAGTTCCAAAATGTACCACGTGTCTATCTCTATCAGATACTATAGTAAGTCTTGATGCCGTTGGAGCATTTATCATTATAGTTGCTCTAGTATCTAAAGGATTAGCTGCTCCCGCATTCCAAGTAAATGTCTTACCGTCTTTAATTGTTGCTATTAATTGTTGTCCAAAATTATCTAATGACCATGATCCTGGATCCAGTATTACTTGAGTAGATGTTGTTTGATTACCCCAACCAACAGTTCCCCATGTGCTTGTACCCCAACCATATCCATACGTTTGGATAGTAGGCCCTATTTCTTCATACGGGTTTATACTAGCTGATCCAGCGGCCGTCATTGGTGTTCCTGTTTCGGTGGTTTGCATAGTTATTGTAAAAGAATTTGTAGCAGTTGTTAATATTTCAAAAGTAAAACTTGTAAAATCGGTGTCAACAAATGACGATGAACCAGGGACAGTAACACTTGTGAATGTAATGTACTCTCCAACATCTAAAGCATGTGAATTTTTATTAACTGTGACGGTGCTTGAGCTAGAAGTGGATGTAAAAGTAGCTCCTGTTATTGCGGTAGCCAAAGGTGTAATATCATAAAAAGCATCTTCATAATAAATATATAAAGCTTTTGAAGTTCCTAATGCTGCGTATTTTCTTCCTTCAAGATCGTTCCAACAGTGTTGCGCTCTTGCAGGACCAGAGATTGTTTTTTGACCTATTGCTTCAAAACCGCCTATTTTTTCAGGTTGGCCATATCTAAATCTTACAAAATTACCATCAATCCATTGGCCTTCTGCTCCTGAAGGTGTATCGGATTTATTAAGTCCTGGTCTTATTTGAACATTTGTTAAAGGCATAATGTATTTTACTACATTTTAAAGCTTCTTCCAAGTAGAAGGGTCAGGTATTAAAATCTCACTTACTTTGTTTTTTTGAGAAGTCATAATGATATCTCCACTTATTGATATACGAGGAGAGTTTTCTTCTGTTTTTTGTGTTCCATGTTTAAGTGAACTAGGAAATATTAGTAGTTGACCAGGCTCATTATTAATAGATAGGCTTTGGTGGTTTTGATCATTCCATTCTGTTGCTTCTGGCATATAGAATCTTTGAGTAGGCTCATAAAATGTAATAGAAGAATGGTTTTTGTTTTTAAGAATATAGTAAACAAAACTAAAATGACTAGCTCCATGATCGTGAGCTGATATATGATCACCTTTATCTGTGTAAGCCACCCACGATTTTGTTATAAAATAATTGACATTTTTATATTTTAAATTTTCTAAAAATGTATTTAAATTTATTTTAAGTTTACTAAAAAAATTATTAAATTTTTTATTCAATTGTAATTGATCACCGTATAATGATTCAAAAGAATCTAATTGTCCTGCTTTATCAGAAGTAAAAGCAAATCCAGTTTGATGTGATTTATAATATTTATCCCTGTACTTAGGAGGACAAATATCTTTTTCAATAACAGGTATTAATTCTTCGTTAATTTTTTCAAAGTTATTTAATTTTGAAATACCTATAAGAGATCCTAATATTCTAACTGTCTCCATCAAGTTTGCCTAAATGATCAAACCAAATATAACTATTTAGTTTAGATAATAATTTTTCCATATCATTGTCCTTTACCACATAAACAAGTGTTTCTGTACAAAAATCTTTAATAGCTTCGTATCGATGATGGCCATCAATTAATACACTATTATTAACAACTAATGGACATAGTAAACCATTGAGTTTTATATCAATCTCAAGTTGATCTATAAGTTCTTGATTATTATTAGACTGATTAGGTTTTATATCTTTTAACCTATATCTTTGAAGTATTGAATTAAATATAATTTTTTGTGGTTTTAAAAACAATTATTGTACTCGTAAAAATCTATAACGAACTTCACCAGAACCACCTGCTGCACCATTGGTATGAGCAGGACTTCCTGAAACTTGCGCAGCTCCACCACCACCACCTGATCCTCTTGTTCCTACCGTTCCTGCTGAACCTGAACCAGATGAAGATCCTCCAGACCCCCCTGAAATATTTCCTGCATAAGATGCTGCACCACCAGATCCACCTATTCGACAGTTGTCTCCACCACAGTTACCATTATTACCACCCGAAGAACCATTACCTGATTGATTAAATGATCCTACGGGACCACTTGTTAAAGTAGTTACATTTTTTGTAGTGCCATCAGAGTCTCTAAAAGTTCCTGATGTAATTGCTGTGCCACCGATAGAGGCTGATCCTCCACCACCTGCAGAGTTAGATCTAAGAGGCCCTTTAACACTTCCTCCAGTACCACTTGATCCACCACCTGCACCTAAAGTAAATATTGCTCCCGCTGTAGATCCTGATAAGGTTGTACTCGCTCCACCACTAGCACTAATATTAAATTTGTTACCACTGTTACCTGCAGCTCCACCACCACCAATAGCATAGGTTAAAGTTTCACCTTGGGTTACACTAAATACTTTATCAGATACATAAGCACCTGAACCTCCACCTGCTCCTGAAGACTCACCACCAGCTTTATCATAATCTGCTCCAGCCACAGCACCTCCCCCACCACCTACTGCGGCTTGGATGTGAATTGCGTTTGCACCTTGGGGTACTGCAAAAGTTCCTGAACCAGAACTTAATATTTGAATTGAACTTGGAGTAAATGCTGCAAAGACTAGTTTCCAAACTCCAGAAACTTTACCATAAATTTCGTCTGCTTCTTTCCAAACACCCGATACTTTTCCGTATGCGTTGACTATCTCTTCAAATGTTCCTGATACTTTGCCATAGGTATTAGCCATTTAAACTCCTATGAATATTTAAACCAAATGTCTCCATCATTACCTCCAGATGGACTAGATGTACTTATTGTAAATTTTCTTTGTAGTTTTGAAGCAGTAACAGCATCATTTGCAAGTTGTGATGTATTTACAGCATCATCTGCTACTTTGTCATTCGTCACAGCATCATTAACAATTTGCGCTGTATTTATGGCATCATTAGCAACTTTAGCGTTTGTTACAGCATCATCAGAAATTGAAGTTGTGCCTATACTACCTCCTAATGTATCTAATGAGACTTCATTTAAATTTGTACCATCAGCATAAGCTGCGTACATTTTAGAAAGATTTGGTACAAACCCTGTTCCTGATGCAGTTTTAATAGTAAGATTTGTAGGATTTGTTACTGCGGTACAATCAAATATATAAAATTTTTCTATTGAATCTGGTATAGTTACTGTAGTTGCACCTGAAAGTGTAATAGTTGCAAATTTAATAATCATATTTCTAGCAGTAGAGATAGATGCGTTAGTCATTACTAAAGCTGTAGTAGAACCACTAGAAAGCGTTATAGATTCAAAACCTGCTATTGCTTGTTGTACTAAATTTAAATTTGTGTTTGTTTTAGTTCCCCACGTACCAGCGTTTTCACCAGTAGCCATAAGTTCTAATTTTAGATCTGTCGAAAATGTTGAAGCCATGTGACTATTATATCCTTTCTATGCTGCTATATCAACCTCAGTCCAAGTGTTTGAAACGCCTTTGTTTACTTCAGTCCAGGTATTAGATACTCCAGTATCTACATTAGACCATGCAGTAACAAGAGGACTATTTATAGAACCTGTCAATTGTATTCCTGTAACATCTACTTGTTGATTTAAATCAATTGTAACACTACCTGCTGAAGCTGACATTGAACTTCCCGAAACATTTACTGGAGTATTAATATCAATCGTTTCATTACCGATAGCCATTGTTGCTGATATTCCAGTAACACTTACATTTGCATCTGCTGTATTTGTTACTGATCCTGTTGATGTTTGAATTTGACTACCTGTAACATCTACATTAATTCCAATTCCAATAGTAGTTGAACCTACGGATAATAATCCTTGACTACCACCTGGAAAAATATTAGCATTCCCAGTAACAGTTTCGTTGCCTATATTTAATCCTAATTGATTACCGCTTACAAATACATCTGCATTTGCTTGTACCGTTGGTGATCCAACGGCAAACGTCATATCATTTTCAGTTACTACTACACTTACATTACCATCACCAGATACAGAAAAAGTTCCAATTGTTGTAGTTAATTCTAAAGTTGTATCTAAGAATACATTTGCATCTGCTGTAACACTTTCATTACCTATATTCGATGTTATTTGAGATCCAGTAACATCTACAGTTTGTTCAATTACTTCTACATTACCAACACTTCCTGTAAGTTGAGAACCTGTTACTGCAACAGAAACTGATCCCCCCGCTTGTGAAGAAAAAGGTATTTGTGAAAATGATGCAATTCCAAAAGCCATTTACTAGGCTCCGTTGTCGATAATGTTATTGCCCTCGATCGCAGCCCATTCTTGAATTGCTTGGTAATCTGTGTTTGCTTCGTCTAGTGGTACTGATTTAACTCTGTTAGAATTTACATAAGTTACTTGGTAACTACAAAAAGTGTTATCAATTGCGTCATAGTTTTTTGTTACTGTATTAATCATAATTATAACTCCGCATCAAATGCTATATAAGCACTTGTATCATTTGTTTTAAACCAACCAGATGTACCAGCAGTAATAGTTATATTTTCAGCATTATTTATCCTTACAAATTTATTAGTTGAATTTGTAGCAGATAGAGAAAATGAATTAAATGTTTTTCCAGTAGCTTCATTTAAATAATTATAATAACTTGTACCAGAAACTTGGTCTATACTAGGAGTTGTTCTCATTTCTGGGTTTAGAGAAGTTATTAAGTACGCAGTTGTGACTGTGTATGATGTAGCAACTCCAATACCAGATGTATTATCTCCATCATCTATAAGATGATAATATCTTTGACATCTTTGTAGATTTACATCAAAAGGCAAGAACTCAAAATCAGATGCAGATGTTCCAGCTTCTAATTGTATTCCTGTAACATACCATTCGTTTGATGTGCTATCTGCAAGATTGACTTGACCCACTGCTATATTTGCATTTGTTGTTGATCCCCAATCAGTTGCTAAAGTACCAGATGAATAAGTGCTTCCAGCAGCTAACCAAAATTCTACTCTAAAACCAGAAGTATTATCATTATCCAATGCACCAGAAGTATCTCCAGCAAAAGTAATTGTTTTCTTTTCCCAAGTATTAGCAGATGAAATAGTGTAAGATTTTGAAATTGATCTACTATTATCATCTTCTAAAACACAAATATAAGTTCCAGTTTTATTTGATTTAACCCAAAAACTCATAGTTGTACTTTCAGCAGAAGATGTTCCTTTTTTTAAATATTGTAAATTTTGACCTTCAACTTGTTGTTCAATAAACAAACGATCTCCAGCAGCTAAAGAACCATCTGCTGTAGTACAATCCATTTTTAAAGACTTTGCAAAACCTTGACCAGTTGGAACATCTGTTGAT
>CAACVC010000129.1_pt1 | contig 16766 bp, 23 predicted proteins | sample 2381761 | NCBI WGS metagenome assembly CAACVC01 (sample SAMEA5211966, study PRJEB30684) | marine metagenome | biome: Marine; feature: Epipelagic; material: Water | collected 2015-10-15 | depth 45 m
GAGTCGGACGATTTATCGACCGTTTGGCCTGTTCTCATGGGGCATATCACTGAGGAGTTAAATCTTGAGTGGTGCCAGCTTAAAAACAAACTGGAGATCATCAACCGGCAGCTTGTGATAAAGGGCAAAAAGCACCCAATCATGCGCTGCACACTCGACGGTTCAATCAACAAATATCGCGGCAAGCAGGCCGTCATCGATGCCAAATACACTATGGGTCGCCCGAAAGCCGATGAGGAGTGGAAGGATGTCGTCCCACGCCTCTGCAAGCAATACAGTCCACAGCTACATTGGAACGCATATTTGCTGGAAGAATACACCGGTAAAAAGTGTGCATATGGCTTGCTGACCATCATCCGGGCAGGCAACGAGCCAACGCTGCACGAAGTCGAAATTGACCCCAATTATCAGGCAGAACTGATCGGCCTTGCGACTTACTTTATGGGCTGTGTTGATTTGGGTGTGCCGCCCCACGAGATCGTGGCGAGCGAGGCACCGGTGCCGCATGACGAAACAATCCCTGTCGATATGAGCCAGACGCAGGCAGACCCGCGCTGGAAGCAGTGGGCAGAGGTCTGGTCGCAAACTGTCGGGGCGATGGACGCTTGCAAAAAAGCCGAAACAGAAATCAAAAAACTTGTGCCAAAAAATGCCAACCTTGCGTTTGGTCACGGCATTCAGGTGAAAGTCGCAAAGAATAAATCAAAGCGCATTGAGGTGATGAAATGAGTGAACTTGCAAAGGCAATGATCCGTTTCCACAAAGCCACTGCTGGTTTTGAGGCGGATAAAAAGGGGAACCGGTCGCAATATGCGTCAATCGGGGCAGTGATAAATAATGTCAAAGAGGCCGCAAAATATGGCCTGACATTTTCGCAGCCGGTGGACTTCGATGCGCAACATATATTTGTGCGCACGATTGTAATGCACGAAAGCGGTGAAAAGATTGAGAGCCGATACCCTGTCATTGTGGATGATTTCACTAACAATCAAAAGATCGGCGGCGCGATCACATATGCAAAACGGTATGCGCTGGCATCCATCTTTGGCACAGAAAAAGGTGTTGAGGACAGCGATAATGATGGCGAGGACAACGGCCTTTATAATGACGAAATAAAGCCAGAGCAAAGAGGTGGTGTCACTCCATCACCGGTTTCTGGTCAGGGTGACTCCGGCGGCTCCTCCCTGCCTGAAGAGTCACCCGCCTCTATCACGCCGAAGATAAAGCGCACGACCGACCAAGATTTAACCCCGCAGCAGAAGGCGCTAGAGGCGTTTATGGCAAAGGTGCAGGGAGCCGCATCGCATGACGCTGCGGTTGAGGTTGTCCGACAATATGTAACCAAAGCCAAAACGGTCGAGGGCGTGACGATGCTGTTTAACCGCCTCAAGCCATCAAGCGCGGACATGGTCAAAATATTTTCTGAGAAACAACATGAGTTTATGAAAGCCAAGTCAGAGGAGATGAAAAATGGCTGAACAAGCAAGAGTAAAATATGGGGTCGATGAGTTGACCTTTTCCTTAAATGACAACGCCTCAAACAAGACTGAGGACTGGCATTCAGATTGGAATGGGAAGGTCGTGATTAACGGCGTGACCTATTATTTGAATGGATACCGCAAAAACGATCAGTGGATCGCCGGTCGGTTGAAAGAGGCACCGCAAAAGGATGCCCCTGTCGCAGCAGCGCAGCCATCACAGCCAGCAGCGGCAATGGACGATGAGATCCCTTTCTAGCATCGCAGAACGCTCAGATCACCCCTTGTTCGTTATCCCAAACGACGAGGGGTGTCTGATCGTTATCGGCACAAACCAAGCGCAAATGCAAATGACGCAGAAACAGATGTTTGAAAAGGGCATGGAGTTTTTGCGCAGATCGGCAGCGGCTGGTGGCAAAGAGGAAGAGTGACCAACGTGCTGCGAACTGTGTGCAGTGCGGGGTGCAATGTTTTTACAAGGACGACGGGTGGGTCATCAATGGGAAAAAAGAGTTTTTATGCAGTCTCGCTTGTTTCGAGAAACGGTGGCGGCTGCATGACAAAATGGCAAAGGGAGAATTGTCGTGGGAAGATTTGTCTGGGTTGAGGACTCTATAACATCTGAAGGGTATGGCAGAAAAATATCGTGGAGTGGTCTGCTTGCTCAAAAAATGAAGGTGGGCGAGTCCGCAATGTTTCCAACGAGCAAGAGCGCATATCAGGTGCAGTGTTCAATCAGATATTTTCATGGGCAGGGTGCAGCAAAAGTTAAAAAGCACCCATTTTGCGGATGGCGCGTGTGGCGGATAAAATAATCCTTCGGTATGTTATCCACGCGCAAGTTGCAGAATATCGGCGCAAGGGCTGGGAGTTGGTCAACGACCTATCGTGGTGCCATCATGGGCGACATGCCACCGTTATGAAAGCACCCGCCCCGCAATCCGCTGAATGTCATCCGAACTCTGAGCCAGCTTCAGATCAGTAACCGTGTAGTGCTGTTCGGCGATGTTGCTCTTCTTTGAGTGACCCATCCGATACTTTCGGATCGATGCCGGAACACCATCCAACTCCATCTGCGTGTGATAGAACTTGCGGAAGCCCCCTATGCCTTTGAAGTCGACCTTTGCGTGTTTGCAAATGGTTTTCAGCAGCCCAGCCCAATGCTTCTGATCCGCCATGACGTTTGTTGCGGATGGGAAAACATATGTCGGTGAAGGGCATTGAAGGTGCCATTCCCGCATCAGCGCGATAAGGCTAGGCGGCAAAGGTATCGTGCGCACCCTAAACTCTGTCTTGGTCTCTTGCAGCGCCCCGCGATAACCTGTGCGGCGAACAGTGACGCTTCCCGATTTGATGTCCAAGCTATCCCAAAGCAACCCCTGCAACTCGTTTGCTGCGAGGCCTGTGAGGGCGGCAAAGCTAAACAGCGCCTTGCTATAGCTTGGCATGTCCAGAGCTAATATGTGGCGAACCTCGTCCGCCGAATAGCCGTCCCGATTGCCTACACCACCTTTGATGTTACGGCGGCTCTCTCTAGCGCAGGGATTGGAGAATACGATGCCTTTGTCGATTGCATATTTGTAGACCATGTTCAGCGAGTGGATAATGCTGCGCTGGGTCTTGGGCGCTTTGCCATCCAGCATCAGCTTGTCGATGAACATGTTGATGTCGCCCACCGTCACTTTATGGATCTGCTTGTCGCCAAGCACCGGCAAAACGTGGCGCTTCAAATGGCGCACATCGTTCTCATGGCTTTGAGGCCGGATACCTTGCGGCTTGCCAACAAACCCTTCACGATACCGCAAGGCGTCCATTGCAACCGATGCCAGGTTTGCTTTGTTTGCGTTGTGGATGCCAGCCGCAAGCTCATCACGCAGCTTCATCCAGCGCTTATGCCAAGCGGCAGGCGTTGGATCGCAGTAGACACGTTTGCGTTTACCAGCCAGATCGAAATACCAAATGATGCCTCGCTCTTGATCGGGATAGTTTGGTCGCTTCACAAACGTGGTTTTGAAGTCACCCTCTTTGTCGAGGGTGATCTCCACATCATTGACTCTGATGGTTTCCATTATGACTGCGCCTCCCAGTTGTAGACCTCTTCAAGGGCTGTCATAAACTCATCTCTTGCCACCAGCTGTATCTGGCTTGCGACAACGTCAGCGGGTAGCCCTGCGTTAACCAAGTCTTTTCTTGCTTTGGCGGCAAAGCTGACTGCGTCATCAAAAACCTCAGTCGCTTTTTTCATGCAGTTGAAAGCGCTGACGTGGAAGCATTTAGTCGAGTTGAAATATCGCAATTCGTAAAACATTGTTGGTCTCCCTACTTGATAAAAGCTGTATTGCGAATAAGGCCGTCGAATACCCCGTCCAAATGAACCGATAACTTTTCTGGGTGGTGGATTATATTAGCGACATCTGTGGGGTGTTCGTGAGTTTTGCCATCAAGAACGCAGTACAACATCCACCGCCCATTTTTGTTTTGTATTTTCCATGAGGTTTCTTTGTCGTCTTGATAAACAGTAAGCAGCCCCTGACCGCTGTGCTTTGCGTTATAATTAGTCATCATTATCTCCCTCAAGATAAATGGCGGGGCTGTTAAGCCGCCGCCTGATAATATGGAAATGCCTCTGCGCGATTTTCTGGGTCGATGCCCCACTCTTCAATGCGCAAGTCATCGGCGTCGAGCTTCATCAAATATTGGTAAGCGTAGTGCATGACTTGAGCGTCAAGCATTTTTTCAATGCCTAAAGTGTAGGCCTTCATATAAATGTCAAATGCAACAAACGCGAAGCTGTCAAGAATTAGACCGCGCTCTTTTGTGTAACCATGCCAGCATTGAATATCGTTAATAACTGAGGCTAAAAAATCGTTTTGCTCTTCGGTCATGTTAAGTCGTGTGGTCATTTTGATCCTCCTTTTGATCACTCTTTATATGACCAGTATGCTCATAATTTACTTATATGCAACCATAATATGCGCATATTGTTGGTTGAGCCTGACGGTGTGTGGACAGAATGTGGACACAAAGGAGGGTATAAAACACAAAAAAAGGCCGCAACTCCGAAGAGTTGCGACCTGGCAAATATCTGATTTGTTTGACTTTTTGGTTGCGGGGGCAGGATTTGAACCTGCGACCTTCAGGTTATGAGCCTGACGAAACTGGCGGTTTTCTGCGGGTCGACTCGAGGTGTGGAAACTATGTGGACAGAACCGAGTGAGCCTGACGACGTGTGGAAACTATGTGGAAACTTGCGACTCGAGTCGCTATTTCCGCCTGAATTTATCTAGTCCTTTCAAACCGAGTCCCGCTAAAATTGTAACGTATAAAATATTCTGGTACCAATCCGGCAACTCGTTCAGCCGCTGAAACCCCTCTTTGACGACATGCTCCATGCCCGGAATGAATGACAAAACACAAGGCGTCAAAACCGCCACTGTGATGATTTCATCTTTCCACGACCCCTTCGTGGACTCTGCCATGATCAGTTCCCACTTGCTGTCATGTTGCGCAGCGGTTTTCATAATCTCTGATTTGGCCTTTTCTTTTTCGACTTTGCCCTCCAAAAAGGTCTGGGCAAGACTCCCGACAACACCAAGAAGCTGTATCATTGCGGCTTCTCACTATTGAGCCACACAGCCAGCGATCCGGTCATGGCACCTGTGACAACGCTTATGAGGCTGGCCTGCTGCGTGGACAAGTCTGGCATAGCCAACGCCCACTCAATGCACCGAATATAAACCAGCGTCATCGTGACCATCATAAATCGTGGCAAGATGCGAAGCTCAAGCATTTTACGCGCAACGCCCTCAACACTCATTTCCAAACCCCTGTCCGCATCATCTGTGAAAGCTCGTTTGCACGATGCCCGACCTGTTGCGCCCACAACGAGTTCAGCATTTCATTTGCCGCAAGATTGTAGTCGCCGACCAACAGCGCTGCCTGCATGTTTTGGAACTTGTCAAAATTGGGCTTTCCCAAGTTAAACAGCATCGAAATGATGACAGCCTTACGCGCCTCATCCATTTTTGCGTAGAAGGGATATGTGACCGCTTCCGTCTCACATCGCTGGATGTCGTTTGCCAAAAGATAGCTGATCTCATCGTCTGATAGCCCACCGCCAAGCCTTTCATCAATTAGCCTTCCGCATGCGATAGTCAAATATCCACGACTGTCCTCATAAGCATGGCTGACCACACCCTCATGATGTTTTATTAGCTCAAGCAACTTCGTCATCGTCAAAATCCCTCTGCATCAGTTTGCTGGCCTTCACCCCAAGCTCATAAAGTGCGTCAGTCATTGGGCTGTCAGAAGCCTTATGCCCACGCCCTGTCAGGAACACTTCAACCGCCTCACTTGTCTGCGGGTGATAACTAACCGTCACAACCATGCCCTCTCCAATGTCCTGTGAAATGCAAGGCCGCCGATTAGGAAGTGCGCTCATTCAAAATCTCCATTGTTTCATTGAAAGTTGTGCTTTCAATATTCATGTCGTGAAAAATGTCCCCAGAGCGAGACATTGTGATCGTTTTGATTTTTTCGATTGGGATAAAATGACAGCGGCGGTGGGGGATGCTTACGCAGGCCGCAAAGTCATAGTCATTTATTGTTGGAAAATGTTTGTCGCCGCCGATGCCAAAATGCCACTGCAATTTGCCTTCTTTGTAACGGCTGCCATCCGGCTCGTGAAACGATGAGGCTTTAACCTGACATCGGTATATTTTTGAGCCTCTGGTCACGATCATATCAAACCCAGCGATGGGGCAAATCACAGTTTTCCAGCCATGTAACTCACAGACGGCAGCGGCTATATATTCGCCAATGCGCCCGGTGGTTATCGCGCTCATTTTATTTTGGCAGAAACCCGATGAGCATTGCGACCTTCGCGCCAAGCGCACCGATCAGGCCTGCAAAGCCAGCCACCAACATCAGCGTTTTCCAGCCGCCCTTTGCCTGCAATGCCAAATCATGCAGTTCTTTTAATGTCTCTCTGGTCTCAGCCATCTCACGCTCCAATGTGCGCAACCGGCTCGACATCTCACCAAGTTCTCTTTCAACGCTCATTTTTTATCTCACTGCAAAAGATACCAAGAAAACGATCAGCCCGACTCCGACTGCAATCGCAAAGGCGATTGATAACGCCGTCTTGATCGCCGTTTCCATTTCGTGTTGTTTTCTACGCGCTTCAATTTGCGCTTTCCTGATCGCCTCTTTTTGCTCACGCAATGCCTGATTATGATGGTCAAGAATTTCCTGCCATGTTGATTTTTGATTGGCGGCTTTAGGCCAGCGCATGTTGATCATCGTGGCGATCTGTTGCATTTCTTCATTTAGACGCTTTGACTCAAGAACCACGTCAATGCTTGAGCGGATGTTGATGTCGCCCACGCCAGCCTGTTTGTTGCGTTCTTCATTCAGCTTTTTTTGCGCTGAAAAAAGAGTGGAGATTTGGTCGCTGATTTCTGAGACTGACTGAACATCATTTAGGCGTGCCTTTATAAAAGCCACAGCATTAGACGCCGCCGTCACAGCAGCAATGGCGGTGCTAATCGGTTCCATAGATGTCTCTTTTTTTGGGGAGGTTAGTCGGTCTTTTTGATTATTAAGCGTATGGGCTGTCGCCACAGCAAGCAGGCCAAGCTGCGAAGATTTCTTTTGCCATATCGTTATCCTACTGCGCTGGTGCTACACGTTCAAACATCACGTTTGTCGTGGTTGTGGTGCTGTTGCCAATGACGTAAGAAGCATTATCCATACTTGTTGCTCTGAATTTAACTTTTACATTTGAAACATCAGTCACATTGATAAAAGTTGAACCAGTTACTGCGCCATTCACACTATCTGAATCACCACCGCTAACCGACAAAACTGAAGTGTAAGTGCTGTTGTCTGTAGTAACGTGTACTTGACCACTCATATTATCAGACGCATCTGAACGAGTTGCTTGTTGAAAAGTTACTTTATACAAACCAGTCTGCGGAAATGTAAAAATACCTGATGAAACTGACATTCCAGACACTTTGCCAGTACCAGTCCACGCGACCTGTGACCAAGCAGTTATATCACTGTCACCATTAGTGGTGTGATTAGCATTTAGATACCACTGGTCAAAAACATATGATGCGTTCATATCGACACGCCCACCGCTATCAATCGACAAAGCCGCTGTGCCGCCGCTGCTCTGGATGTTATCAACACGTATCACGCTCGTCATTATGCCCACTCCTCTGAAGGCGCATCAGGCCAAGTTGGGTTGTCTGGGTTAGTCTGCCGGATGGTGCGGATGCTGGCACGATAGGCGGCAAACGCCGCAACGCAGTCTGCTGTTAGGCCGCTGTCTGGTAGCTGTGTCCAGTCTGATGCCTTTAGAATTGCATCTGCTGTGTATATAGCCCCGTTTTCATTCGTGTCTGGGGCGGGTAGATACATATTTATGTTTTTATAATTAGCCATAATTACCCCACTAAATATCCGCTAAATTGACCACCTGTAGCAGAAAAGTCATAACTAGTGTCAGTTTGATTGTAATAATACGGTGCGACCACATAATTCGCTGGTAATTCGATGGTTATTGAAGTTTGCATTGATTGGAAATTTGGGGCAGGTGCGCCATAAATTCTATAAGATGCATTGAACAAATCAGATGCGGTTTCCAAAGTTGAAGCGTGATTTGACAACGCTATAATAAGAAATCCAGAACCAACTGAATCAATCCGCTGACTTAAATCAAAATGATAAACACCCGAAACTGGCGTCGTAAACACACCAGATGACACATTGCCTCCAATATCAAAAACCTCATTGTCAAAGTTTAACCTGTTGTAACCAGTTGCGGATAATCCTCCTTGACTTGACCGCCTTACCATAAACGCTGGTCTTGCTGGTGTCAGTATCCGCCCACTGCTATCAATAGTAGCCGCAGAAGTGCCGTTGGTGTGTTGCAGTTCTTGTACGCCGATGATGCTTGCCATATCAGTTACCCCGCAATCTCTGTAGCAGCAATGTTGCTTACAAAGCGTTCAGAACCATCGGTATCAGTGGTTTGAACAGTTGTGTTGATATAAAAAGTTCCAGCATGTCTTGAGTTTATTGCGACCTTGTAAGTCACCTGTGATGTAGTATTTGGACTGTCGAAATAAGTGTAGTAACCAACTTCAGCAGTTGATGCGTCATTGTCGTCAGTATAGGTTCTTGTTAAAGCAGAAATACCAACCCCTGAACTCGAAAAAGAACCGCTGCTTTTTAATGCTGTAGTGTCCCTAAAAAAAAGCATAGCGTGATCCCAAGTTATGCCATCATCGTCAAACTCACCTGCGAGATGACACTCTAATTTAATGATGCTACTTGTCGATGTTGGTGTGATGTTTACAGTCAAATCGGTAAACGCTGTGTCCGTGTTTGCGCTAAATGCTTGAGTTGCCGCTGTGTCCAGTTGCGTGTACTGCAACTGAATAATCCCGCCCGGCGGCATCAGCACTTTGTTGCCAACGGTTTTCGGTGCTATTTCATCTACATAAATCTTGCTCATATCAAACCACCGTAAAAGTTCCATTGATTGTCAACGTGGCGTTGATTATCAACCCGCCAAAAGCTCCGGCATTTGTGTTGACAGGTATGGTCACATCTGTGTCTAGCTGCTCCTCATGCACACGAATGATGTCAGCCGTACCACCGCCGCTATCGCCTAAATATGACCCGCCGCCACCTGCGCCCCAGCTTAGTGTTGCAGAGCCGTTGGTGACCAATGTCTGACCGTTTGTGCCGTCCCCATCAGGCAGCGTAAACGTGGTGGTCGTGGTCACGCTGCTTGGCGCTTGAAACTTGATCTGATTGGTGTCGCTGTCGTCTGTGAGCGCTAGAGCATTGATGCCATCTGTGCCGTCCGCGAATGAACGCAAATGGGTCATAATTTCACGCGCATAGTTATTCACATCGCTTGGCAACATTGAATTTTCTGCCAAATTGACTCCGCCGCAATCCGTGTTATTGGCTGCGTTTGAGTCATACTCTATCAGTTTGTCTTTAGCCATATCGTTATCCTACTGTGCGTCCGTGATGCGTTCAAACATAATTGATGTTCTATCGTAGTCAGTGTTACCTGCGATGTTACTCCCAGACGCTAAACTGCCAGTAACAAGTCTGAATCTAAATGTTGATGCGTTTGTGACATTGACTAAAATACTGCGTGTCATCGCACTACCACCATCAGCATCACCAGAACCACCTCTCATATTCAAATAACCCCTTCGGTCATAGTTAGAACCGCTGTCTGACGACACATCTACATCAACAGTTACAACTGTATCGCTACTAGCAGTAATGATTTCGACTTGAGGTGTTACTTTATACAAGCCTGTTTTAGGAAATGTAAAAACTCCACTGCTTTCGGTCATACCCGTGCCAGCATATGCAAAAGTAGCGTCGTCAGTTCTTTCCCAACCACTAATAGTTGCAGCGTCTGTAGTGAAGTTAGATGTCAGCCGCCAAGCATCTATCTCAACAGTGTTTGGCATAGAGACTTGCCCACTACTATCAATAGTCATGGCTGTAGTCGTGCCAGTAGCTTCTTTGATTGTACCTACGTTCAAGCCGCCAGCTATATCTACATTGCCATCATCAGTGATTGTCATAGCGGTAGCGTGAGCGTTGACAGAGCTACCAGTTGACCCAGCGCCGTCAGCCACCTGAAACACGATTGAACCGCCTGCACCTGTGCCAGTCCCAGCGCCGCCCTTAATCGTTGTAGCTGTGCCAGCCGTGTCAGTGCCACTGGCGTCTGTGGCTTTTATATTTCCATCTAAAATGCTGTCAAACTTGGGGCTTTCTAATGCAACTGTGCCAACCGATACATCTTTAAGGTCAGCCATCACCTCGCGTATAGCGTTGTTGATCCCACTGGCGGCACAATTCTCATCAATATTTACAGACTGGATGTCCGTATTTGAAGCTGCGGTTGAACTAAAATCCCGCACAGAGTTCTTCGCCATGTTATTCTCCTGTTAAGAGGCCACTGAAGGTTCCGACCCCGCCGCTGTATAAACCTGACGCACGCCCCGCTCTTGCCATGCGTGCCTGCTCTGCTGACCTGCGAGCAATTAGACGATCTAAAAACGCTCTCTGCTGTTGCGGATCAACGCTGAACAAATCACGAGATAGTGCGTTGCCAACCTTGCCGGATGTGGTCGCCCTGTCCGTGACACGGCCTGCCAAGCTGCGTGCGGCTGGGAGTGGGTTGCCCATCAGCATCGATGACAAGGCATCTGCACTCTCCGTCAGGTTCGCCGCATCCTGTTGCCGCAAAGCTGTCTGGCTTCCTGCACTTGGTGATGTTCTTGCGCGGGTCTTGACCTGCTCTGTGCGTGCCTTCATCCGCTTCTCAAACTGATTGAATGATGCTTCATCTGGAAACGCAGACTTCAATAATTTGCGCTGTTTTTTGTTGCCGAATATCTTGCGGCCTGCGTCAGCCATGTCTGCGGTGCTTTCAACGCTGTTGCGAACCGCTTGAGCAACGCCGATGCGAAAGGCCTCTTTTTCAGAGTCGGACATCCCGCGCACTTTGCCTTCAAGCTCGTCTGGTTTCATTTTGAAGAAACCTTCGCCATCCTCAATCGCCTCGCGCAATCTCGCATCGCCTGCAAACTTGTTGCGTGCTGTTTGATATGTGCTGACACCATCAACCTTTGGAGCAGCGTCATCTAATATCTTGATAAAGTCTGCGCGAGATTTTTTCAAACCACGCTCAACACCTCTGCCGATTGATGTCTTGGACTGACCACGCTTACCCAGCCCCATAACCTCGTCCAGCCCCATTTTGATATAGTGCATCTCTTTTAGCGACAGATTGTCTAGCTTCTCGCCTTTGATCAGTTGTGTTGCAGATGGCATATCAACGCCGTCAAACTTGGCGAGGTTGCGTGCCTGCTCAACCGCCTCATCAAATGCTGGCAGGCTAAACAACCGCTTTAAATCGTCTGTGACCTCAACCGTCACTGGTGCGCCGTCAACATTAAACGCCGCATCATAGTCGCTCCCAGCATTGGCTGACTGGCGGGTTGCAATCTCATCAAGCGCTTCAGCCGCGCTTTTGTTGCCGCCCAAGATGCTACCGACATCATTTGCAATCTCATCGCCAAGATTTGCCGCACGCTCATCTAGCGCCTTTGTCGCAATGTCGCCGCCTTCGCCGGAAACTGTGGTTGCACCCCGCGCCAATCTGCGGGTCGCTTCGCCTGCAACGTCTGGGATCATTGCGTCCGCAACACCCATCGATGCCTGTTCATTCAAAGCAGTCTGAACCGCCTCTGGTGTGGTGTTTGCTTCTTCTAATGCTTGGAGTGCTTTGAGGTCGGCTGTGTTCTGCGCCGCCTTTTCACTCACGCCGGAGCGCAGCCGATTGACACCTGATTTGACCGCACCGATAGCCGCTGGTGCAGCCGCACCCAGACCGCCGCCAAGACCTAAACCAACTAAGCCACCAGCCGCCCTGCTTGCGGCATCTTCACCTGATCCGATGCCTGCGATAGCGCCCTCTGTAGCGCCGATGCCAGCCGCTAAACCTGTTGTGCCTGCCTTCTCTAGCACCTTGCGTCCAGCGGCCGTCCCTGCGGCTCTCGCGCCGCCTAAACCACCTGTTACCAGCCCACCGCCGATCTCTGCCGCCAATGCGGTCATTGGGTTTTCATCTCTGAAGCCTTTTAGTTGACCACGCACATCTGCGACTGTCTTGTCATAGTCTCCAAGCAATCCGAAACCTGTCCGCAGACCCGCTTCAACTTCATCGCCAAACCCAAGCAGTGCGCCTTGACCAAGAGCGGTTCTCGCCAGGTTGGTTGCGTAGCCATCATCATCTTCTTTGCGTGTTTTTTTTACATCAACGCTTTTGCGCTCTGCCGCAATCTTATTGACAAAATCTTGCTTCTGCCGATTGGTCATTTTGTTGAAATCGTCACCGACCTCAACAACACCAACGCCGTCAATTTCAATTTTCGCCATCAGTTAATCACCTTAAATCCAACATCGGATGATGTGGTTGGGGTTGTGTAATCATCAAAGCTAAACGCTTCAGCGCCTTGCGCTTTGCGCCTGCGGTTGATGTTGCGTTTTCTCTCCTCGACAGCACGCTCATTTGCGCGTTGCAGATCTTGCATAGCTTTGCGGACTGCTTTTGTGTTAGTGCGATTGTTAACAATTTCCTGCATGGCTCTCTCAGCGTCACCCTCTGTTTGTGTGCCTTTATTGAGCCGTAAGGTTGCGCCTCTCAATCTTTTCAAGAACAAATCGAAACTCTGCCTGTTTAAGGTGTCCTCATCACCGCCGCCGGGCAGCAGTAACGACAAATCATCAGTAACACCCGCAAGTGGCGAAAAGCTGAGTTTGTTGTCATCAATTAACTGCATGAAATTTTCTGTCTCTGTCAGAATATTGCTTGCGGTGTCAATCGCGCCAAAGTCCTCATCTTCTGCTTTTTGAGCGCCGGATGAGAGAGGCTTGGCAGCCTTTGCATTTTGTTCTGCCGCAACGATCTCGTCAAATACATCGCTCCGCTTGACTTTGATGTTTCCATCGCGGTCTTTTGTGTAGGTGTATTTGCCGCCGCCCAACAGGCCTGATTGCACTTTCTCAGGCTGCTCATAAACGACCTTTGGATTTGCGGGGTCTGACATATCAAGCAACGAACCGCCGACAACCTGTGTGTTTGCTCTTTGCAACCTGTCTAGGCGTTGCTGCGCTTTGTTCCCAGCGTCCATGCCCATCATCAGACTTTTGCCCAAGCTGCCGCCTAAAGATGTCGGGACTCCGACTGACGGTGCGCCGCCTGCAAGCAGGCCTGCCGCTATAGCCATGTTTCGCTGTGCTGCTGGGTCGTTAAAGTCACCGCCAAGCAACCCGCCCATTCTATTGCCACCACCAAAGCTCATTTTTTACCCCTTACATAAGTCCCAGCAAGCCACCGCCGATTGCGCCCAGCATAGGATTAAAGCCTGCCGATGCGCCAAGTTGAGCGCCACCTAATGCGCCGCCCAAAGCTGATGATGCTTGATTACGGAACACTGGCTGAACAGTGTTTTGACCGACTGTCCCGCCGCCAACGAGAGCCATATAATCGCGCAGCTTCTGCTGGTTGATGTTCTGCTCAAAATTAAACCGATTAATATTGTCTTGAAGGTCAGCTTGCGCCTGACCCTCACGAGCTTCGCCAACGCCCATGAGTTGAGCCAAGTCAAGGTTTTGCACGTTAGGCGCTTGAGTTATTGCGGCCTGTTGCGCTTGCAATGCGGCGGGTGCCAACGCTGTTGCCAATGCTTGCTGATTTGCGCCAGAGCCATATCTGCCTGCTTTCGAGAACTGCGATTGAACCTGATTGATTACAGGGGCAAACGCCGCGCTTTGAAGAGGGTTAGTCCCCATCAGGTTCTGCATGACGACGTTTTGTGTCTGTGCGGTCATGCTGTTTGGATCAAGTGCGCGGTCACGCATCGTGTCCAAAGCCGTAACCGTTTCAGGAGAAAATCCAACAGTTGTGCTGGCTGGATAATAGCTTGGAGTTGCCGAGTTATATTGTGCCTTCGCTTGGTTTAAACCAAACTTCAAAAAGGGCATCGCATAATCTGGCGGCTGCACCTGAGTGTTCACGGTCTGCTGACCGCCGCCGCCTCCACCACCTTTACTCATATTCTTTGACTCCTACTGTTGCGGCCTCTTGATAGCCTTCTAAGGCGCGAACCCAGCCGCGCCGTCCTATGATTTCACAAGCCACGCAATCCCATTGCTTCGACCATTCAATCGCATCTGACTCTAAATCTTGGAGAGTCTCCAGAGACCCGCCTGCCAGCCAGAACCGAAGCGTCCTGCGGCGTGGGTACTCTATTATCTCTGTCACAAGGCCAGCATCTTCAGCAGGCCAAAACTGAGCATCACCCTTAATTACTGCATTGAACACATCAACGAGGGTGTGTGAGCCGTGTGCATATTCCAGCGCCGCCGCTATGAACGGAGTGCAATGCTGCCAACTATCCGATAACGATGTATCCAAAGGTTCTATCGGTTTGCGTGTTGTTTGCATGAGTGACAGTAAAACTCTGTTTGTTACGAGCGCTAATATAAATCGTGCCTGCCCCAACCTCTGCTGAAGCGTTAGCGGTTGTTGGCATTAAAAGGATGACGCTGTTCTTGCCTGCCCGATAATCTGTGACATTTGTTGAACCCGCACTTGCAGTGCAGGTGAACTCGCCAGTGCTATTGAGCTTGCCATCAAGCACATTGTTGACAACTTGCGCCACTTGGCGAGGGTTGTTCGCCTCATATGGAAGCCGTAAAAAGTTACCTTCTGCCAATGGGTCTGCCCTCTAAATCAATTCCCTGCGCAAAAGACCAATCACCGCTAATATTCATTCGGGCGCGGTGGAAACGCCCTTGCACGCGATGTTCGCAAAAGCCCTCGTCTGTGAGGTTCGATGCTGTATCGAAAACAGTTGTATCGTCCTGGCGATCACGAGAGCCAACTTGCATCGTAACTGAACCATTCTTGAAATATGGAACAGAACGAGTCACAAGCGTGTGCCGATTTTGCGTCAAACCGAACTCAGATGTTTCTATCGTCCCAGCTAGTGCAGAGCCATTAAATGAGATCAGTTTGTCCCCATCACTGCCACCAAAGAAATACTGACCACCTTTATACAGATTTGAGTCGAGAGGCGCAGGCAGGGTGTCTATTGACGACGAGAGGTTGTCCAATGCTTCCAGCGTGTATGCAGGCGTGAACATTGGCGCAAGCAACTCCGCTGAAACCTCAAGCAATGACCACCGATCAATGGCATAGTTGTAAACAAGTACCCGATCCGGCGTGTTGTCGACAGCATTGTTACTGACATATGACCACGCCACAATTTGAGTTTCAGGGTCAACAGAAGCCGACATTTTTTCAACTTGGGCTTCGTTAAAATCTTTGAAGAAAAATGTATCAACTTTCTCCGCTCCGATGGCGACAGACTGGTTGCCTGAAAATCTGTAAAAGCCATCCCGCGCTAGATAAAACACGTTCCCGCCAACCTGCGTAACGCTATTAGGAAAAGGGCAGCCCCTTTGCGTTTCAACGCGATCAATTTGATAAATCAAAGGAGAGCCAACATATGTTGCCACAGCTATGGCACGCTCCATAAGGATGACCGCTCTTTCCCCGCCACAAAGTCCAGTAATATCGCCCGAGTCGGGCAAAATCTGGCTATCCGCTTGATCTGTACCTATCGTCCAGCTTGTCTCATCGTTGAGGCCTGACCATCGCACTTTGTTTGGGACACGGCCTGATCCTTCGTCGATGTTAGCCGTCCAAACTTGGTCTCTGACGACTGCGATATATTCTGCCTTCGGTGGCGTGCCTGACAAATCGGAGAAAGACGAGTCAGTGCCGACATTGAATTTCTGAAGCTCCTCACCTGTGCCTCCCGCTGCAATCACATTGGTTCCAAACTGAACGAAGCGCCAACGCTCCGCGCCTGTTAGATCATAGGCAGGCGAACCAGACTTACTGACATCATCAAGATTGCTACTGCCCTGATTAAACTTGTAGAGCTTCCCAGCATCGCCAGCGAACAACGAGACATTTGCGCTGGAATCCTTGACAGATACAACACCTCTGATACGGCTATCCGCAGCATTAGAAAACGCAACAGCAGATGGATAACTCCTGTATCCACCAAGAGCAGGCACAACATTCGTTGCAACCGTGACCCCGCCGTTTTCCATATCAGGCTGTGAGGGCAGCCATTCACCGAACTTAATCATTGTATAAACCAGACCTCATTGCCTTTAGACTGAACCGCCCAAATCTCTGAACCAGCCGTTTGAATTGTCCATGTCTCACTGCCAATAGGCTCGTCTGTCCATTCTTCGCCCAAAATTTTCGCTTCTGCTGTTGCAGTTGCGGTTGTGCTTGCACCTGCCACGAAAGCAAACTCACCAGTTGGCGAAGCTGTGGCAGTAGCCTCTGTCGAAACCGTAGCGTCTGCCAAGAACACAAAGTTTGCTGTCACATCCGGCGCGGTCGCTGATGTGTCTACCGTTGCCTCAACTTGACGAACAGGCGTTGGTGTCGCCGTTGCTGTTGCGGTTACGGATACGCTGGCTTCCACCATGCGTATCGGGACAAACGAAGCTGTCGCGGTGCTGGTGGTTGAAACGCTTGCCTCAACCTGCCTTATAACAAAGCAAGCAGCAGATGCTGTTGCGCTTGTCGAGACATTGGCATCAACCTCAATTGCAAAAACAATCTCTGCGGTTGCTGTTGCAGTT